>Ga0070665_100000547_pt1 | contig 52634 bp, 45 predicted proteins | sample KBSS13metaG_FD_65862 | JGI IMG/M metagenome (GOLD analysis project Ga0070665, IMG submission 65862) | Switchgrass rhizosphere microbial communities from Kellogg Biological Station, Michigan, USA - KBS S1-3 metaG | ecosystem: Host-associated > Plants > Roots > Rhizosphere > Soil ...
CCGCCGATGGCGGCAACAGATTGCTTTTGCGCCTGTCCGCGCGGCGATTGGTGCGATACGTTGGCGTCGGCGAGTGTGAGGCCGTTCGTTGCAAACATCTCGCGAAGTTGCGGCAGCGCCTGTTCCAGGGCGGCACGCGTTTCGGCGTGTGGCGCGTTGAACGATACGCTGGCCGCTCCGTCGTGCACGGAAATGTGCACGCTCACCGGTCCGAGGTGCTCCGGAGAAAGTTGCAGGGACGCGGTTTGGATACCCTGGTTCGCGAGCCAGGTGACCTTGCCGCTGAGCTCGTCGTTCCACGCCGGTGAGCCGACCGGGCTCCCGACCTTGTTCGAGTTGGAGTCCGGGGCGGCGAGCTGCTGAAAGTGTGACCCGACGCTCATATGGGCCTGGAAGGCGCTGACAGCCGCGCTGCTGCCATCGGCGCCGGGGGCGCTGTTGGTGCCGGAATCGCCTTTGGAGCCGCCAGGGGCGCTCCCAGGGTCTGTGGCGCTCTTCAGTGCGTCCGCAGTCTCCTGGGTCAGGTTGGCCGCGAGGCTCTGGGTGGCCGAGGAGGAACCTCCGGATAGTGAGATCGCCCCAGTGGCGTCGCTATCTGTGGAGTCGTCGTCTGCGGATTGCGCGGCCGCGCTGTTCGCTGCGCCTGCCTGAGCGTTAGGCTGCTGCACGCCAGCAATGGCTGCCGCCACGGACTGCGACATGAAAGCGAGGGTTGCCGGCGAGCTGGCGTCAGAATCGGCAGCGGTCGCCGATTTGGCTTTGCCGAGTGCCGAGGGGGCATCGCCGGATGCTTCTGCGTCTGCGGGATCTGCGGTCTGCGGAATCGTCGGTGCAGAGGCTGCCTGTGCTGCTGCGGTCTGCGCAGCAGCGGCCTGTGCCGCCTGGGTCTGCGCCATGGCCTGCATGAAACTCGCCGGGGCGCTGTCGCCCTGCTGCGGCTTGGTATTGCCTTTGTTGCCAGCGGCCTTGCCTGCGGCGGTGCCTGCCGTCGAGCTGGCCTTGTCGGACTGTGTTGGAGAGCTGCCGTGCTTCGAGCGCGAGCTTGCCGTGGAATCCGAACCCGCGGCGGAGGAGGCGCCGCGCGACCCCGACGCGCCCCCCGACCTGGAGGCCGAGCTTGCACCTGACCCCGATACCGACCCGGAACCCGAGCCCTTGTTGGATTTCCCGCTTGCGCCGTTCGCGCCATTGGCAGAGTGGGCTGAGCCGCTCGTGTGCGCGCCGCCCGTGGCCCCCGAGCTTTCCGTCCCGATACCCGTGGTCGGGCTCTTGGTACTGGGACCCGTGGTGTTGAGGCCGTTGCTCGCGCCAGAGCTGCCCGAAGCTGCGGTGTTGGCGGACTTCGGAGGCGGCGGAATTACCTGGGCCGAGAAAATGGAATCAAGCGCCACTGGTCAGTTTTCCTTGCGCCCAGACGCGCTGGGAGCGTTCGTCGGATTCATGTTGTTCGCGCCGCTCGAGCGCGTAGCGCTCTTCGCCTTGCCAGCGCTTCACGGTCGTGCCGATGGCTTCCGCGCGTTGGGCCGCGTCCTGCCAATTCTGTCGCTCGGCATCGCGCTGGGCGCGTGTGCCGATGACGTTCTGATTCTGCTGGTGGAGCGCTTCGTCGAGTCGCGCGAGAAACGCTTGGAAGTCACGTGCCGCGGCACCGCTCATGCCAGCCTGCGCGCGGGCAGCGAAATCGCGCACATAGCCGTCGCGATAATCTTCGAGCTCTGCGAGCTTCTTCTCACTTTCCTTGACACGCCGCTCACAGGCGGCGAGCGCTTCGGCCTTGCGCCGCTCGAAGTCGTCGACGACCTTCTTGACCATCTCCAGTCTTTCGCTGCGCTTCATGGAGTTGCCCATTATTTAGTGGCCTTCGCGGCTTCACTGTCCGCCACTACGGTCTTGAGCGCTGTGAGGCTGGCCGCGAAATCGACACGCTCACGCATGTCCTGCTGCAGGAACTTCTGCATGCGCGGCCAGAGTGTGATGGCGTTATCGACGCGCGGGTCGCTGCCGCGCTGGTACGCTCCGATGGAGATGAGATCCCGGTGCTGCTGGTAAGTAGACAGAGTCTGGCGGAAGTGCCGCGCCGCCTGAATTTGTTCAGGTGCAGCAATCTCCTGCATGACGCGGCTGATGGACGCTTCGACGTCGATCGCGGGGTACTGACCACTTTCGGCGATGCGCCGCGACAAAACGATGTGACCGTCGAGAATCGCTCGCGCCGAGTCCGCTATGGGATCCTGGTTGTCATCACCTTCGGTGAGGACGGTGTAGAAGGCTGTAATCGAGCCACCCCCTTCGACGCCGTTACCGGCACGCTCGACGAGGGCCGGCAGTTTGGCAAACACGGAAGGCGGATAGCCCTTCGTGGCCGGGGCTTCGCCGATCGCGAGGCCGATCTCACGCTGCGCCTGCGCAAACCGGGTGAGTGAATCCATCAGCAGCAGGACGCTTGCGCCCTGGTCGCGGAAATACTCGGCAATTGCCGTGCACAACCACGCACCGTGCAAACGCATCAACGGCGGATGATCGGCAGGCGTAGCCACGACGACGGCGCGTGTGCGGTCCTTGGGGCCGAGGATGCGCTCGACAAATTCCTTTACTTCGCGGCCGCGCTCGCCGATGAGTCCGACGACGATCACGTCCGCGCTCGTGTAGCGGGCCATCATGCCCAGCAGCACGCTCTTACCAACACCGCTGCCCGCGAACAGGCCGACACGTTGGCCGCGGCCGATGGTCAGGAGCGAGTTGATTGTCCGGACACCCACGTCCAGAGGTTCCGAGATCGGCTGCCGTGCCAGTGGATTGATAGGCTTTCCCGACAGGCGTACGCGATCCTCGCAGTCGAGCGGCCCCAGTCCGTCGAGCGGCTGGGCGGCGCCGTCGATGATTCTTCCCAGGAGCTGCGGTCCAACGGGGACCATCCCGGCGCCCCGGCGCGGGATGACTCGCGCGTTGGGTCCGAGGCCGTGTACTTCGCCCGTGGGCATGAGATAGAGGCGCTCGCCGGCAAAGCCGACGACTTCCGACTCGATACGCGAGCCGTCACCGGCGACGACGTCGCAGGCATCGCCAATCGATGCCTGGCAGCCAACGGCTTCGAGCGTGAGCCCGATCATCCGGGTGAGGGAGCCTTCGACCGCCGGTGCGGGTGTCCGCTCGACGCGTCGCAGGCGGCGCTCCAGCCGGTTGCTCCAGATGGCGCCGCGGGCGGTGTTGAGATCGGGGGCGCTCACAGGTCGCTCACCGGGGTACCGATCGTGGTCGGGCGGGCGGGCTGACCGGGCGCGGCATGCGCGCCGCCAGCCGCGTGACCGTGCGGCCCGGCCGCCGAGTGTGCGTCGCCGACTTGCGCCGCAGCGGCGGCGGCGCGATCTGCCGCGCGCTCATCACCAAACGCGTTGGCGATGATCGTGCTGATACGGCTTTCCAGGCGCGCATCGATCTGCGAGTTATCCGTACGTACCACGCAGCCTCCGCGCGACATCGTCGGATCTTCAACGACAGTCCACGCTCGCTCATTCGTGGGAGCCGCCAGACGCTCGCGCACGATGGCAGCGTCATCCGGATGCAGATGGACGCGGATCTCCCGAGCGGCAGCCGGCAACTCCGCCAGCGACTCGCGGATGATGGCGATGACCTGTGCCGGGTCGATCCGCAGCTCGCGGCGAGCGAGTTGCTTACCGACCGTGAGCGCGAGTTGCAGGAGCATCTTCTCGACGTCCGCGTCGAGATCCTGCAGCGGCCTGCCGATGAACTGCAGCAGCGAATCGAACCGTTTGATTCTCGTGTCGAGGTCCGCGAGCTTGCCCTTCATTTCCGCCTGGGCTTTGGCCATGCCGGCGTCGTAGCCTTTGGCCTCGCTCTGCTCGCGTGCGACGCGCGCAATGGCCTCGGCGGCGGCTTTGGCCTTCGCCTCGTCGATCGGCCGGCCGATGACATTGCCGTCGACCTGGGGCAACGACCAACGCTCGATCGAGCCCGCCGCCCCGGCGGCAAAACTGCGGCGCGGATCAGACATACGCTTCGCCCTTGCCGCCCAGTGCGATCGCCCCGGCGTCGGCGAGCTTGCGGGCAATCTGCAGAATCTCTCGCTGCGCACCCTCCACTTCGGAGATGCGCACGGGTCCCTTGGCTTCGAGGTCGTCCTTGAGCATTTCGGAGGCGCGCTGCGACATGTTCTTGAAAATCTTTTCCTTGAGTGCGTCGTCGGCCCCCTTCAACGCCAGCAGCAGGCGGTCGCTCGGGACCTGGCGCATGAGCTCCTGCATGCTGCGGTCGTCGAGCTCGAGGAGGTTGTCGAACACGAAAATGAGGTCCTGGATCTTGGCGCCGAGCTGTTGGTCGCTCTTGGTGATCTGCTCCATGATCACGCTTTCCTGGCTGGGCTCCAGGAGGTTGATGATGTTGGCCGCGGCCTTGGCCCCGCCCATCGAGGAGGTCTTGGCGCTCGATTTGCCCGCGAACTGCTTCTCCATGATGTCGTCGAGCTCGTTGATCGCGCTCGGCTGTATACCGTCGAGTGTGGCAATGCGCACTACGATCTCGGAACGCATATTGGCAGGCAGATGGGTGAGCACCTCGGCCGACTGGTCCGCATCGAGGTAGGCGAGCACGATCGCGATGATCTGCGGGTGCTCGAGCCGGATGAGCTCGGCGACGGCGCGGGAGTCCATCCATTTCAGAGCCTCGAGACCCTTGGTGGAGCGGCCGATGTTGATGCGGTCGATGATGCTCGCGGCCTTGTCCTGGCCGAGCGCATCGACCAGCACCTTGCGCAGGAACTCGTCGGTGCCGACGCCGACGGAGGTTTCGCTCTCCACCGACTGGCTGAATTGCGTGATGACGGTGTGAACTTCTTCGCGCGAGACGTTCGCCAGCTTCGACATCGCCGTGCCGATACGCTGCACTTCCTTCGCACCCATGTGCTTGAGCACCTGGGCAGCTTCCTGCTCGCCGAGTGTCAGCAACAGGATGGCGGCCCTCTCGGTGCCGGTGCGTGTGTCCTTCTCTTTCACAGCTCGCTTCCCTTACTCGTCCTGAGCGACCCAGCCGCGGACTACCTGGGCGACGCGTTTCGCGTCCTGGTTGGCCAGGGTCCGGGCGTGCGCGACCTGTTGCTCATGGGTCAGCGCAATGGCCTTGGCGTCCGCACCCGGTAGGGCCGGCGTGTTGGCGCCGGCGGCGGCTGCGACCGCCTGATCAGCGGCGGACACGGGCCCCGCGTTCGCGTTTCGTGGTATGAGCTGCACCTGCTGGCGCTGCGGGCCCACCAGACTGCGGATCATCGGCCGTAGGACCGAGAGTACGAGGACCAGCAGTACGGTGATGCCGCCGAGCAGCTTCGCCATGTTGAGGAACATGGGGGATTCCCAGATGGGCGGGCTTTCGAGCTCACCGTCAGAGGGGGGCGCGTCGGAGGTGAAGGAGGCATTCACGACGTTCACATTGTCGCCGCGGGTCTCGTCGAATCCGACGGCATCTTTCACCAACTGCGTGACATGGTCGATCTGTTGCTGGGTGAGCGGAGTCTCTTTGACCTTGCCTTCCTTGTCGGTCGTACGGAAGTTGTCCACCAGCACCGCGACCGTGAGGCGTTTGAGCTTGCCCGCCGGCTGATGCGTATAGGCGAGTGTGCGGTCGATCTCGTAGTTGCGAGTCGTCGACTTCGAGCTGCTGCTGTCGGTACCTGCGACACCCGTGGTCCCACCGACCGGCTGCGTCGCCGGTGTGGCCGGCGGAGTCTTATTCGCGGCGTTGGCGTTGGCCGCGTTCTGGTCCGCGGCGGTCTTGTTAGCCGGAGCGGTATTCGGCGGGTTCTGAGCGACACCCGCCGGCGGTGGCTGGTTGGTGAGCGCGCCGGGCACGCCACCGCTGCTCGAGCCGTCACGGCTGCTCTGCTCGGAGATCTGCTCACTGCGGACGATCTGACTGTCGGGCTTGTACTGTTCGTGCGCTTCTTCGCTGACCGACATGTCCATCTGCGCAACGACTTGCGCGCGCACGCGGCCCGCGCCGATCATCGGCGTGAGCAATGCTTCGATGCGCTGCGTGTAGTCCTCTTCCAGGCGATGGACCATGTCGAACTGTCGCTCACGCCTCGAGAAGTCATCGAGCCCCTCGGGTGCGGACAGGAGGTGGCCCTGTTGGTCGACGACGGTAACCTGGCTCGCTTCCATCTCGGGCACGCTGGAGGCCACGAGGTTGACGATCGCCTGCACCTGGCCTTCCTCGAGTCGGCGGCCCGGCTTCACCTGCACGAACACCGAGGCGCTGCCCGGGTGGTGATCGCGAACGAACGCGGTCTGGTGCGGAATGGCGAGATGGACGCGTGCGCCCTCGACGGGGCGCAGGTTAGCGATGGTGCGCGCGAGCTCGGTTTCGAGCGCGTGCTGATAGCGCGCGTTCTCCATGAACTGGCTGACCCCGAAGCCGGGGTCCTTGTCCATGAGCGCGAAGCCACCGCCGCTGCTTTCGGGCAGGCCCTGGCCCGCGAGCTTCATGCGAGCCTCGCTCACACGCTCGGAGGCGACTTCGATGTTGTTCGAGCCTGGCTGGATGCGATACGGAATCTGCGCCGTATCGAGCGCCTGGGCGATCGCCGATTGGTCCTCGGCGGCGATGTTGGCATACAGCAGGCTGTAGCTCGGACCGCGGGTCCAAAGGACCACGGTCACACCGGCTGCGACGGCGGCGGCAATGCCGACCAGCAGCAGAATGGGTTTCAGGCTCGCCTGGAGCGCTGCAGTGGGGCTGAGTGTGGAAGCTTCGGCCATGACCTAGATCACAACTGCATGTTCATGATGTCTTGATAGGCGCTGATCAGGCGGTTGCGCACTTCGGAGACCGCACGCAGCGACACGCTCGCCTTCGAGACTTCCAACATGACCTGGGGCAGCTCGACGCCCGGGGTGCCGCGCTCGAAGGCCTCCGTCAACTGGTTGGCGCGCTGCTCGGTCTGGCTGACGGCGCTCAAGCCCTGTTTCATGATGTTGGCGAATTCGCTCGGGCCGTTGACTTGGCTCGGCTGGGCCGCTTGCGCCTGGCCCACTTTCGTCTGGGCCTGCAGGGCGCGGATCTGCTCGAGGACGCGGTTGATTTCCATGGCGCTCATCTGGTCACCTCAATTAAGCGGCCGGCACGTCGATACCGGCCTCGCGCAGGCGCGCGAGCTTGTATCGCAGTGTCCGCGGGCTGATGCCGAGACGCTCGGCCGCTTCGCGGCGGTTACCTTGGCCGCTGCGCAGCGCATCGAGAATGAGGTCGCGCTCGGTCTGGTCGAGCGAGCTTGCAAGTGATCCGGTTGTGTTGGCGTCGTTCGTAGGAGGTGCGGGTTGTGCAACCACACCACGGGCCGGTACGTTCACAGTGGCGATCGGGGCGCCCGTCACACCGGAGCCGTCGTTGGCCAGCTCGAACTGGATGTGCTCGGGCCGGATCACCGGACCGTTCACCAGGATCAGGGCGCGCTGCAGCAGGTTATCCAACTCGCGGACGTTGCCGGGCCACGGATAGGTCAGCAGCAGGTGGGCGGCTTCGGCGCTGAGCGCCGGAATCTTGTCGCCGGGACGGCAGCGCGCGGCAAGCAGCTGCATGGCCAGCGGAAGCACGTCATCTCTGCGCAGGCGCAACGGCGCCAGCGCCAGGGGGAAGACGTTGAGACGGTAATAGAGGTCCTCGCGGAAGCGGCCCGCGGCGACTTCCTCGCGCAGGCGGCGGTTGGTCGTCGCCAATACCCGGACATCGAGTGCGATCGACGTGCGGCTGCCAATGCGCTCCACCTCACGTTCCTGCAGAACGCGGAGCAACTTTGCCTGCAGCGCCAAGGGCATCTCGGTGATCTCATCGAGCAGCAACGTGCCGCCCTGGGCCTGCTCGAACTTGCCCGCGTGCGCGGCCTGCGCGCCGGTGAAGCTGCCACGCTCGTAACCAAACAGCATGGCCTCGAGCATGTTTTCCGGAATTGCCGCACAGTTCACCGCGACGAAGGGCTGGTTGCTGCGCGGCGAACGGCGGTGGATGAAACGCGCGAGCACTTCCTTACCCGTTCCGGACTCGCCCACGATCAACACCGTGCAGTCGCTGGCCGCGACTCGCCGGGCGAGCTCGACGAGCCGCTGTGAGCTCGGCGCGTAAGCGACGGGCTCCGGCTCTACGCGAGTCGCGCAAGCTGCTGCGGTTTGTTTGTCGGTCGAGTCATCGGTCATGGGGTCTCCCCCTGGACTGGGGTGCGTCATGACCGGAGAGGTGCAAGAGGCGTGCCGGGTTAGAATCGGCCGCAAAGCGTGAGAGGCTTCACAGGCGCGGCAGGAAATCGCCGCGCGAGCGTCAATCTTCCGTCGCCGCTGAGAGCCTGGCTGACGAGTGCTCGCCTACTGCGGCCGCCCCAGCTCGGTTGCTTTCGGCGATCGCTCCCCTTACATAGTACCCGCTATGCGCGGGTAGCGATCGCCGAAACCAACTCGATCTGGGTCGCCCTCGCTACGGCGATCACTCGTCAGCCAGGCTCTGGGCGTCAGCGGACGCGATACCGAGCTTGCGGAGTTTCTCCACGAGCGTCGTGCGGCGCAAACCCAGGAGCCGTGCCGCATGAGCAACAGTTCCGTTCGCCCGCTCGAGTGCTTGCTCGACCAACCGCTTTTCGATGGCGAGCAGGTGAGCGCGCAGGTCGAGGCCTTCCTGCGGCAGCAGCGTGATGGCCTCGAAAGGATCCATGGTCGCGGCTTCGATGGCTGTTGGTGCGAGGCTGTTGGGCTCGAGCGGAGTGGGCTCGAACGCCTCGGATTCCAACACTGTGAGCGCGGCTTCGTCGGTGAGCGGGACCTGCTCCGCGACGTCGATCGCCTCGGACGCATCGTCCAACGCCGCCACGCACAGCGAGCTGTCGAGCGCCTTGACCTCGAGTGTCCAGTCTTCCGGCGGCCGATATTTCGGCGGGAGGTCGCGGACTTCAACCGTGCGGTTGTTGCACACGATTGAAAGCCGCTCGATGAGGTTGCCGAGCTCGCGAACGTTGCCGGTCCAGGGGTGGAGGGCGAGGGCGGCGAGCGCGCGCTGAGACAGTTGCAGACGGCCGCGACCTTCGGCGACGTTGTGCGCTACGAAGTCGCGTACCAACAGTGGGATGTCTTCGGCGCGTGCGCGCAGCGGAGGCATCTCGATCGGGAAGACGTTGATGCGATGGAAGAGATCTTCGCGGAAGGTGCCGCGCGTGATCGAATCTTCGAGATTGCGGTGGGTCGCGGCGATGATGCGGACGTTGCAGCGGATCGACGTGTGGTTACCAACACGCTCGAACACGCGCTCCTGCAAGACGCGCAGCAACTTCACCTGCATGGAGGGGCTCATGTCCCCGATCTCGTCGAGGAACAGTGTGCCGCCCTCGGCGATCTCGAAGCGGCCCTTGCGGGCGGCAATCGCACCCGTGAACGAGCCTTTCTCGTGGCCGAACAATTCGGATTCGAGCAGGTCGGCGGGGATGGCGCCGCAGTTGACGGCAACGAATGGCCGCCCGCGACGCGGACTCAGATCATGGATGGCACGCGCCACGACTTCCTTGCCGGTGCCGGACTCGCCGAGCACGAGGGCCGTGGAATCAAAAGCCGCTACCTGGCGGATGAGCGCGACGACGTCCCGGATGGCCGCGGACGAGCCGGTGGGAAGTCTGACTCCGGCAGTGATGGGGGTGACGACGCCCGTGTTGCTTTTCGCATCGCTACTGGAGAGCTCGGACGCCAAAATTGATTCCACCGCCGCCATTTAGTCTCCGCCCCTTCCGATTTAACATTGTTGCTTTGTTTACTTAACGAGACCGCGTCCGAAGCGTGCTTCCCGTCGAGGGTTATGTTGCGGGTCGAGGGCGGCAAAAGCTGTGAAGCACCTCGTGTGGTCCTAAGTCCCAACGTGATGGCAATCACAGGCGTTGCGTATGCGCCGCACTGCGAGTGGTGCGAGAGAAGGTGCAGCGCAGCAGGGTCTCGCGCGGCCCCCGGGGCGGATCTTAGCCCTGACCGCGGCGTGGTTGCCGGGTACCGGCAATCTGGCGGCGGTGACGGCGGAAGGCGAGCTTCTCGATGAGGTCGGCGACCGATTCCCCAACCGGAGCGAACCGCACCTTGACCTGGCCGTCCGGTGTGACGTTCGTCACACGACCGGGCAAGCGCAGGGGCTGCGCCAGGCAATCGTGCAGATAAATTTCGGCTACGCCTTGCTCGCCGGCCTCGGGTAAGGGCGCCATGCCGCGCCACATGCCACCCAGGGCATTGAAGCGGACGGGAACGGCGGACGGCCGGGGCCGGTTGGCGGCAAGCAATTGCCCCACCATGTCCAGCAGCAGGTTGATCTTGAGGTCCAGACGCATGATGTCCGCGGCGTACGGGGCGTTCTCGTCCGGCTTGTCCACCGCGTGCTCGTCCATGGCGTCCCAGGCCTGCAGGACCTGGAGATTGCGCTCCATGAAGCCGGCGGCCATATCGCGGTCGGCAGGGTTGGGCATCTGGCGCCAGATGACGGGTAGGACGTCCTGGAAGGCCAGCTCTTCATATAGAACGACTGTATCGGCGCCGTCGAACATGGTCAGTCCTCCGCTAGTTCCTTCGCGCTGTCCGCACCTCGTCCGGCATATACGGCCAGGCGGAGTGAAGCGCATCCAGCAGGTGTGACACCTCGTGCAGTGCCGCGAGTCCGTTGCCGGGGTCGGCCGCAGTCCGCAGCCGCCGGCACATATATTCGTACAAATCGTCGACATTTGCTGCGAAAGCGCCACCACAATGGAGGTCCACGCCTGCCCGCAGCGCGCCAATCTGGGCCATCAGCATGGCGGTCGACGTACGGATTTGGAGGGCTGGAGTCATGGGTCCTTCGGGAACGCCGCTGCAATCATTGCTCGAAGGAGGTATCGGCGGGGACCGCCGGGTCTTGAGAGCAGTTCGACTTAAGGCCGCCTCAATCGGTGGCCAGCGAGGTGAGTTGGCTTGCGGTCTCGTCGAGGAAGAAGCGCCGCACCATCATCGCCTGTTGGAGTTTGCCCTTACGGACGTAAGCCTCGTAGAGGAGGTCCTTGATGACCTCGAGCGTGATGCCGGCCTCGTAGCTGTCGAGCATCGGCATGTTGGGACGCGGGTCGGGCTCGGTGCCGAACAGGATCGCGCGCAGCTTGTTGAAGGGCTCCGAAGCAATTCCCGCCAGCTCGCGCACGTTGTTGAGCTCGTCGAAAAGCCTGATTTTTCCGGCTTCACCGAGATCGGAGAAGACCGCTTGCGCGGTGCGGCGGCACATCGAGGCGAACGCGTTATAGGCGCCGCTGGAGAAACATAACAGCGCCTCCTTGAAGAGCACCTCGACCCCTTCCGGGAGGTAGGTGAAGGTGAATTTCTCGCGCGCCCGCTCGATCTCCACGAACTGCGGCGACAGCTCGATGCGCGCCGCGTGGTACCCGCGCACCATGTAGCGCAGAAAGATCGGCGCGTGACAGTTGTCGCAAAGGTAGACGATGCCAACCTGTTTCGGCTTGTGGACGGCGAGGTCTTCGAAGCGGGGGACCGCCACCGGCGTGATGTGGGTCATGACCTGGCATTGCGCACAGGTGACCGCCAGGTTCTTGGCCTGGTCGTGAATCAGACGGCTGGCTAAATCGATGTGCACAGACATTAGTTTGTGCCTGCTACTGTTGTTGTTGTCGTGGAGCCCTGCGCTCCCGACCAGTCTAGCCCATGATGCAGTATGCGCGGGTCGCCATCACAACATATTGCCGTAGATACGGGGGCGTTAGGAGCCTGTCTGACCAATGATCGCCGTAGCGAGGACGCCCCTCGGCGAGCAGCCAATATTATGAAGACTAAGGGGCGATCGTTTCCCGGGCGTAGCCCGGGGTAATATGTAAGGGAAAGGATCGCCGAAAGATGCCGCCGAGGGGCGTCCGCAGTAGGCGAGCATTGGTCAGACAGGCTCCTAAGTAACAGGTCGCGCGGCCCGGGCGAAGGCGAGAATGCGGTCGGCGAGGCCTGAGTATTCGCCGCCGAAGTGGTGGCCTTTCCCGATCTGCGCCAGGGTGATCCGGGTGTGCCCCGGCTCTTTCGGCAGGCCAGGGCAGATCGAGTCGCTCTCACCTTCTCCATAAATGCACAGGATCGGCACTCCGGCCATGGCCGCGACTTCCGGCTGGGTCGCCGGTCCCCGGTCGTCCGCGCCGACCCACCCGGCGATCTTGATTTCAAACGAGGCGTTCGCATCGACGCCCAGCAGGCTGACGGTTGCCACACGCGCGCGCAACTCGGGCGGCAGTCGGTTCACCACGAACGGCAGTACATCCGCTCCGAACGAATAGCCAACGAGCAGTACACGCTGTTTGTTCCAGGCCGCCAGGTAGTGCTGCATGATTCGCGCTACGTCCTGCGCGGTCTCATCGGGCGTACGCTCGGTCCAGAAGTATTTCAGCGAGTTCAGGCCTACGGTCGGCACGCCGTCCGCCGCCAGCCGTGCCGCGAGCTCCTGGTCCAGGCCGGCCCAACCGCCGTCGCCCGTGATGAGGATCGCCAGCGCGTCCGAGCTGTTGCTCTCGGCGTGCACCTCGTTGACCGGGAGGTCGCTCACTTCCGCAGGGCGCAGCGGCGGGGTTTCCACCCTGACGGTGATCCTTTTGTAGGCATCGAGAAATTGCGGCATCCAGTTGCGCTCGACGCCGAAGCCGTGGCCGACGAGGGGGAGTTTCACCACTTCACCGCCGGCGGTCTCAGCGGCGAACGTATCTACCGGCTCCGGGGCGCAGACCTGGTCTTTCTGGCCCTGGAGAGCGATCCACGGTTGTTTGAGCGTCCTGGCGGGCTCGAAAATGAGGTCGTTTTTCTTACCCTGCCCGGAGGACCCATGGGCGAGCGTGTAGTGCAATCCGGCACCGGGACCCGGGCACAGCGCCGCGCCCGAGAAATCCTGGTCGGGACAGAATCCCAGGCTCAGCGCGCCCGCGAAAGTCCCCGGCGGCGACTGCACCAGCGCGGCATAGACCACAGTCGCACCCGATGAGTAACCCACCAGCACGGGCACGTGATACACGAACATGCCGATCTCTTTCTGGATCTGGTGGCTCAGATTCTCGAAATCGCCGGCGATGAGCTGGCAGGGCGCGTTCTCCCGCAGGGCCGCTTTGCCAAGGGATCCTAAGTATTTCCGGATGTCGACGCCGATCACGACGGCCCCCATGTCGGTCAAGGCGTGCGCCATGCTGACGACACCGAGGTTCCAGCCCCCGTCGCCGGAAAGGAAGATCGCAACACTCTGCGGGGTGCCCTCGGGGATATAAACCGTCACGGTGCCGAAGCGGCCGGCGGGCAGGTGGGTTTCGCCCTCGACGGGTTGCGCGGCCGCCGCGGGTGCGGCGGCCAACAAGGTTAGGATGACCAGCCAGAGTTTCATCTGGCAAAGAGCTCCTTCATACCGCCTGCAATCAACACGGAGACATCCACCAGCACTCGCGGTAAGGCGATGCCACCGCGCGCCACGAGATACTTCGCTTCCCACACAGGATCGAACTTCGCCTTGTAGCGGCGCAAGCCGTCGAAGTTATAGAAATGCTCGCCGTGCCGGAAGACGAAGTTGCCGACGCGGTGCCACGCGGGCGCCAGCGGATGCACTTCTAACCCGGCGAGGGGCGCCATCCCGAGATTGAACCACCGGTAGCCCTCCGTGCGACCCCACTTCATGAGCTCGATGAACAGGTAATCCATCGCCCCGCGGGGTGCATCCGGGCCGAAGCGCATCAGGTCCACCGAGAGCTCTTCCCTGGTGCCCGTGGTCCACAGGTTGGCGAAGGCGGCGGGTGCCCCTTCGCAATAGACCAGGGCAATCGGAAAGTGGCGCAAATATTCCCGTGAGAACGCGCCCACGGAGAATTTTTTTTCACTCGTGGATTTACTGGCGAGCCAGGAGTCCGACAACTGCTGCAGGGTCGGCAGGATCTCGTCGAGCCGCTCGGGCGAGACCACCTCGAAAGTCGCTCCGTCGCGCTCGGCTCGGCGATGCGCCTGGCGCAAGTCCGCGCGCGCCGAGCCTTCCAGCCCGAATTCCTGCAGCGGGACCCGTGCCTCTTCACCGATCTTCAATGCCGCCAGGCCAAGATCGACGTACAGCGACAGCCGGTCACTGGAGGTCTGGTAGAAGACCGTTTCGCCGCCGTGGTAATCCGAGATTTCGCGGAAGCGCCAGACCAGCTCTTCGGCACCGGATTCGGCACCGATCGGGTCGCCGAGGGCGACCCAGCTGCGGCCGGCGATCTGGTACATCACGAAGGTATCGCCGGCCTCGGAGAACAGCAGCCGCTTATCACCCGCCAGCGCGGCGTTCGCCATCGTCAGATCTGACTTCGCGATCACCTTACGCGCGCGGTCTATGTCCTCGGGACCCGCTACCGCAGGCTCCGGTCGCGCCGGACGCAACATGTTCAGCAACAGGTACGCGGCCGCCAGAATGACGACCGCGAGAGTGGCTCGTAGCATCCGTGGCGTATGGGCATCGAATGAGAACGTCCACCACAACTCTTGCGAGTAGATGACCCGGCGATGCGCCATGTAACCGATCCAGGCGGCCATGACGATCACGCCGACGATGCTGGCGATCCACGCGGGAGTGAAGCGCTCGGCGAGTATCGCGGTGGGGCGATAGAACGAGCGGCCTCCCAGGCCGAGCACGCCCAGCACCAGGGCGAGAATGATGGCCTCCTCGAAGTCGAGGCCCTTCAGGAGGGAGGCGATCATGCCGGCGACGAGCAGCCAGAACACGATGTGATAGGCAGCCTGCACCCGGCGGTACAGCGCTCGGGCCAGCACGATGAGTCCCAGGCCGATAATGCTGCCGGCCAGGTGAGAGACCTCGAGTACCGTGAGCGGCAGGAAGCGATCGAGGAAGGCGAGACGCTCGTTGATGCCCGGCGTGGCGCCGGAGATGAGCAGTACGGTGCCGGCGAGGAAAACCAGGGCACTGGCGACCTGCGGCACGACGGGCGCGATGTAGGCCGATGCGAGCTGGTGTGCCCGCGCGATGCTGGTACTGGCGGCGCTGATCTCCTTGGCGCCGAACAGGATCGCACCGAACAGAATGGGCACGAGGTAGTAGATGGCGCGGTAAGCCAGCAGAGAGCCGAGCAGGGCGTCTGGCGGGACGTTCGGCAGGGCCAGCAGCATCACCGTCTCAAACACGCCAATGCCACCGGGCACGTGGCTCACGATGCCCGCTACGACGGCGGCGGCATAGGCGCCCAGGAAAGTCATGAAAGCCACGTTCGCATCGGCCGGCAACAGCCACCACACGACGGCTCCCGCCAGGCTCAGATCCATGGTGGCGAGCGCGATCTGCGGCAGGGCAATGGCCGCCCCCGGCGCGCGCAGGGCCCAGCCGCGGATTTCCAAGGTGCCGCGCGAGAGTGAGGCCCACGCACCGTAGGCCACGACGATCGCGAGCAGCAGGGCGCCCACCAACATCATCCAGAAGCGGCTCAGGTGCAGAACCAACGCGGCCTGCTCCGGGGAGACCAGCAGGGACAGCCCTGAGATGATCGCCAGGCCGATGCCAATAGAGAGGCTGCAGAAGGCGGAGACGGTTGCGACTTCTATCGCGGTGACGCCGGCAGTGGCGTAGAGCCGGAAACGGATCGCAGCGCCTGTGAACGCGGCGAATCCCAACGTGTGGCCGAACGAATACGCGATGAATGAGGTGAAGACGATGCGGCCGTACGCGATCTGCCTGCGCAGGTAGCGCAGCGCGAGCACCTCGTAGGTACTCAACAGCCAGTAGCTCAGGGCGGTGAAGCATAGAGCGGCGATGATGCGCTGACGCGGAATCTCGTGGAGATGGGCCCAGACGCTGCGGATGTGCAGGTGGGCCATTTCCTTGCGCAAGACCCAAGCCACGCCCGCGAACACGAGCAGGGCTGCGATGGGTCCGACCCAGCGGAAGCCGCTGCGATCTTCCGGACTCGATTTATCGCCCGCGGGTGTCGTTGACACGGCCAACGTTCGAACGCGCGCTCAGCGCGTGAGCGGCTTGTACTTGATGCGGTGAGGCTGCGAAGCGTCGTCTCCCGTCCGCCGCTTGTAATCCTCCACGTACTCCTGGTAGTTGCCTTCGAACCAGACCACCTGCGAGTCGCCCTCGAAGGCGAGGATGTGGGTGGCGATACGGTCGAGGAACCAGCGGTCGTGCGAGATCACGACGGCGCAGCCCGGGAAGTTCAACAGTGCATCCTCCAGCGCGCGCAGCGTTTCGACGTCGAGATCGTTCGTCGGCTCGTCGAGCAGCAGGACGTTGCCGCCCTGTTTCAACACCTTCGCCAGGTGCACGCGATTGCGCTCTCCGCCGGAGAGATCGCCGATGACCTGCTGCTGCTGGCTGCCGCGGAAGTTGAAGCGGCCGACATAGCCACGCGAGGGAGTCTCGTAGTTGCCGACCTTGATCATGTCGAGGCCGCCGGAGATTTCCTGCCAGACGGTCTTCTTGTCGTCCAGGGCCTGGCGCGACTGGTCGACGTAGGCCAGCTTCGTCGTGGGGCCTACGCGAACCTCGCCCGCGTCGGGCTTTTCGACGCCGCTCAGCATGCGGAACAGCGTGGTCTTACCAGCACCGTTGGGGCCGATGATGCCGACGATTCCGCCGCGCGGCAGGTTGAATGTCAGGTTGTCGATGAGCAGCCGCTCACCGTAGGCCTTGCGCAGGCCCTTCACCTCGATCACGAGGTCGCCGAGACGCTCGCCCGGCGGAATGTAAATTTCGTTGGTCTCGTTGCGCTCCTGGAATTCCTTGGAGGCCAGCTCCTCGTAGCGCTGCAGGCGCGCCTTGCTCTTGGCCTGGCGCGCCTTGGGGTTCTGCCGCACCCATTCGAGCTCGCGCTCCAGGGTCTTGCGCAGGGCTTCCCGCTCGCGCTCCTCCAGGGCGAGGCGCTTTTCTTTCTGCTCCAGCCACGAGGAGTAATTACCGTGATACGGGATGCCGTGACCCCGGTCGAGCTCGAGGATCCACTCGGCCACGTTGTCGAGGAAGTAGCGGTCGTGGGTGACGGCGATGACGGTGCTCGGATATTCCTCGAGGTAGCGCTCGAGCCACGCGATCGACTGCGCGTCCAGGTGGTTGGTCGGCTCATCCAGCAACAGCATGTCGGGGGCGGAAAGCAGCAGTCGGCACAGGGCGACGCGGCGCTTCTCACCCCCGGAGAGCGGGCCGATCCTGGCGTCCCAGGGCGGCAGGCGCAGCGCATCGGCGGCGATCTCGAGCTTGCGTTCGAGCTCCCAGCCGCCGGCGGTGTCGATGGCATCCTGCAGTTTGGCCTGTTTCTCGAGCAGCGCGCTCATCTCGTCGTCCGACATGGGCTCGGAGAACTTCTCGCTGATCCTGTTGAATTCCTCCAACAGGTTGAAGGTGGCGCCGACGCCCTCCATGACCGTGCTGCGCACGTCCTTGGCGTCGTCGAGCTCGGGCTCCTGTGGCAGGAACCCGACGCGGATCCCGCTCTGTGGACGGGCCTCGCCATCGAAGCTCGGGTCTGTGCCGGCCATGATCCGTAACAGGGACGACTTGCCGGAGCCGTTGAGGCCGAGCACGCCGATCTTGGCGCCCGGGAAGAAGGACAGACTGATGTCGCGCAGGATGGTCCGCTTGGGCGGGACCACCTTGGACACCCGGTTCATGGTGTAGATGTATTGAGCCATGCTTACTGATTACCCTGTTCGGCCGCGCATTATCTAGGACTCGCCGCGACTTGGATATGGTCCGGGCGCCCGTGCTACGCTTGCGGCGCGCCGGATTCCAGGCGGCATTTTCCATTCCATTTGCGACCTCCAAATGACCGCGCCGCCCAAATGAAGCCCGACGTCGCCGTGGTTGTGAGCGACCGCCTGGCGCGTTACGGCTTCGGTGACGGCCACCCCTTCGGGACGGACCGGCATGCGGCGTTCGTGCGCGAGTTTGAGGCACGCGGATTGGATAAGCGTGTCCACATTCTCGAGCCGCGCATTGCCACGGAGGAGGAGCTACGCGCTTTCCACACTCCGGCCTACGTCGAATTTGTGCGCGAGCGCTCCGCTAGTGGGCAAGGATTGCTCGATGGGGGCGACACGCCGGCTTTTCGAGGTGTGTACGAGGCCGCCGCCTGCGTCGTCGGCGCTACCTTGAATGCGGCCGACGCTATCATGCAGGGAGAGCACCGGCGCGCTTTCGTGCCAATCGCCGGCCTCCATCATGCCGCGCGTGATCGCGCGGCGGGCTTCTGCGTATTCAACGACTGCGGCGTGGCAATCGAGCTCCTGCGCAAAAAGTCAGGGCTCGCGCGTATTGCTTATGTCGACATCGACGCGCATCACGGCGACGGTGTGTTTTACGCGTTTGAGGACGATGCGTCGGTCATCTTTGCCGACGTGCACGAGGACGGACGCTATCTTTATCCAGGTACGGGCACCGCGGAGGAAACCGGCCGGGGCGCCGCACAAGGAACGAAGCTCAATTTGCCGATGGCGCCCGGGTCCGACGATGAGGCCTTCGCGCGCGTGTGGCCCCAGGTGATCGCACACCTGGAGCGGTTTGCGCCGGATTTCATCATCCTTCAATGCGGCGCCGACAGCGTGGAAGGTGATCCGATCACCCACCTACGCTTCTCCCCGAAGAGTCACGGCTTCGCGGCGCGCGAGCTGGCCGCGCTGGCCGATAGGCTCGGTCACGGACGGGTACTTGCCCTGGGCGGCGGAGGCTACAACCGCGGAAATATCGCGCAGGCCTGGACCGCGGTGGTCGAAAACCTCCTGTAATCTGGTCGCCCGGCTCCTACGGCCGACGGGCCGTTCCGGTACAATCTCCCACTCCCTTCCGCACCCCAATATAAAAGGCTCCGCATGTTTCGGACGACGATGACTATCGAGGGTTTCGATCCAGAGCTCGCCAAGGCGATCCAGGGCGAGCGTCACCGGCAGGAAGACCATATCGAGCTCATTGCCTCCGAGAACTACACGAGCCCGCGGGTCCTGGAGGCGCAGGGCTCGGTGCTCACCAACAAGTACGCAGAAGGCTATCCCGGCAAGCGGTATTACGGCGGCTGTGAGTATGTCGACGTCGCCGAGCAGCTCGCGATCGACCGGGCGAAGGAGCTCTTCGGGGCCGACTACGCCAACGTGCAGCCGCACTCGGGCTCCCAGGCCAACGCCGCCGTTTACTTCGCGTTGCTGCAGCCGGGGGATGCCATCCTCGGCATGAGCCTCGATCATGGTGGCCACCTGACTCACGGCGCGAAGGTGAACTTTTCGGGCAAGGTGTTCAAAGCCACGCAGTACGGGATCCGTCCCGACAATGGCGAGATCGATTACGACGAGGTGCAGCGCCTGGCCGAGGAGCATCGGCCAAAGATGATCGTTGCCGGGTTTTCGGCGTATTCCCGCGTCATCAACTGGGCGCGCTTCGCGGCCATCGCCAAGAGTGTCGGCGCCTACCTCTTCGTCGACATGGCTCACGTGGCTGGGCTCGTGGCGACGGGCTATTACCCGAATCCCATTCCGCATGCGGATGTCGTGACGACGACGACCCACAAGACGTTGCGCGGCCCGCGTGGAGGCCTGATCCTCGCGCGCAAGAACGACGAGGTCACCAAGAAGTTGAATTCCACGGTGTTCCCGGGAACGCAGGGTGGCCCGTTGATGCACGTGATTGCCGCCAAGGCCGTTGCGTTCCTGGAAGCCCTGCAGCCGGAGTTCAAGGAATACAGCCGCCAGGTGTTGGCGAACTCGCGCGCCATGGCGGCGCGGTTGGCCAGGAACGGGCTGCAGATCGTCTCCGGTGGCACCGACAATCACCTGTTCCTGTTGAGTCTGGTCGGTCGCAACGTCACCGGCAAGGAAGCGGATGCCGCGCTCGGGCAAGCCAACATCACGGTCAACAAAAACGCGGTTCCCAACGATCCGCGGCCGCCAATGGTGACGAGCGGGCTGCGCCTCGGTTCGCCCGCGTCCACGACGCGCGGTTTCAAGGAGCCCGAGATCGAGCTGGTGGCGGACCTGATCAGCACCATCATCGATGCGGAAGGCTCGCAGGCGGCCATCGACAAGGTGCGGCCGCAGGTGAACGAGTTGTGTCGGCGTTTCCCGGTGTACGGCGCCTGAGGCACGGGTCGGCCGCAGCATCATGTACTGCCCTTTCTGCGGCCACGTCGAGACGAAGGTAACCGACTCTCGTCTCGCCGGCGAAGGGCGGCAGATCCGCCGCCGCCGCGAGTGCCTCTCCTGCGGCGAGCGGTTCACGACCTTCGAGACCGCCGAGCTCGTCATGCCCATGGTGGTCAAGGGCGATCGCAGCCGCGAGTCCTACGACGAGGGGAAGTTGCGTTCGGGCATGGAGAAAGCCCTCGAGAAGCGGCCGGTTCCCCGCGACCAGTTGGATGAGGCCGTCAGCCGCATCACCCACAAAGTGCGCAGCCTCGGCGATCGTGAGGTGCAGTCGCGCGCTATCGGTGAGCTCGTCATGGACGAGCTGCGGCAGTTGGACGAAGTCGCCTACGTCCGGTTCGCTTCGGTCTATCGGCATTTCGAGGACGTGGAAGCGTTTCACGAGGAAATCCAGCGGCTGCGCAGTCAACAGGCGCTCGCGCCGCACGGGCGCCGCCCCGGCAAGCGCGAGCCGGGGCGCGACGCCAACCGCGATCAGTTGCCGTTGCTTCCACCGGACGCTCCGGGTAAGAGTGATGAGTCGAGCGCTGCGCCGCCGGTCACCTCGGAGACGAAGTGATAACTGATTTCGACCGCTTTGCGATGAATCGCGCGCTGGTGTTGGCAGCACGCGGCCTGGAAACAACTCACCCTAATCCGCGGGTAGGCTGCGTCATTGCGCAGGGAACCAAGGTTATCGGCGAAGGGTGGCACGAGCGCGCCGGGGAGGCCCACGCGGAAGTGAACGCGTTGGCGGCGGTGCGCGATGCTGGATTGCAGTCTGCCGGCACCACCGTTTACGTAACGCTCGAACCCTGCAGTCACTACGGGCGAACTCCGCCGTGCACCGACGCGCTGATCGCCGCTGGTGTGACGCGTGTGGTTTACGCCGTTCAGGATCCCAACCCGGAAGTCAGCGGTCGGGGCGACGCGCTTCTGCGGCAGGCCGGCATCGCTGTCGAGTCCGGATTGATGGAAGCCGAAGCCGTCGATCTCAATATCGGCTACATGAAGCGCAGAATGTATGGTCGGCCGTGGGTCCGGGTGAAACTGGCCATGAGCCTGGATGGCCGCACCGCGCTGTCGAACGGGGCAAGCCAGTGGATCACGGGAGAGGCTTCCCGAAATGACGTGCAGCATTGGCGCGCGCGCAGTTCTGCGGTGTTGACGGGTGTTGGAACCGTCCTGGCGGACGATCCGCGCCTCAATGTCAGGTTGGCACCCGAGAAACCCGAGGATGAGCCGTGGCAACCGCTGCGCGTCGTCCTCGATACGCGGTTGCGGACTCCGACCGACTCGCTTTTGTTCACTACCGGCGGCGAAGTGATGATCATGACCGAGGACGCCACCAAGGGTGCCGCCTTCGCCGAGATGGGTGTCGCCGTCGAGGCGATTCCGGCGCAGTACGGCCGGCTCGATCTCGTCGCGGTGATCGATCGGATGGGAGAGCTCGAAGTGAACGAGCTGCTGGTGGAGGCGGGGCCGACTCTGTCCGGCGAGATGCTGCGGCAGGGGTTGGTCGATGAGGTGCTGCTGTACGTGGCGCCCAAACTGTTGGGTCCACAAGGGCTGCCGTTGGTGGACCTGCCACCGCTCGGCGATCTGCAGGATGCGCTCGGGTTCACCGTCGCCGGGGTGCAGCGTCTGGAGGATGATTTGCGCTTGCGGTTGCGGCCGCGGTGAGGCACGGGTAGCCGCAAGACGGCTCTCCGATCCGGCGCGTAGCGCCGCTAAATGTAACGGGTCGCTTCGACCCGCAGGAAAGTTGGGCGAAGCCCTTACAATATGTTTACTGGAATCGTGCAGGATGTGGGTAAAGTGCGGGCTCGCGAGAATCGTGGCGGGGACGCGCTCATCGTCATAGCGTTCGATCAGCTTCACTCCAGCGATTTCCGCATTGGCGACAGCATCTGTGTGCAGGGCTGCTGCCTGACGGCGACGGAGCTCCCGGAAGGCGCTTTCGCCGCGGACGTCTCCCGTGAAACGCTCTCCCTCACGACGCTCGGTGATCTCGCGGTGGGCTCGCCTGTGAACCTGGAGCCTTCCCTGAAGGCGGGCGACGCACTGGGAGGCCATCTCGTGTCCGGCCACATCGATGGCGTGGCGGAGGTGGTATCCATCAGCGGCGATGCCCGCTCCACTCGCTTGAAGATTGCAGTTCCCGCGGACCTGGCGCGGTACATCGCCCGCAAGGGCTCGGTTGCGGTGGATGGAGTCAGCCTCACGGTCAACGAGGTTGACGGCGCTACCTTTGGTGTCAATATCATTCCACACACGCAGACGGTCACGACACTCGGGAAACTTCGTGTCGGAACGAGGGTGAACCTCGAAGTCGACCAGGTCGCGCGCTACGTGGAGCGCCTGATCGCACCCCGGTAGTCATAGGGAGTCCGATTCAACATGAAGCGCCTGTTGCTTGCAGCCGGTTGCCTGGCGTTGGTGGGTGTGGTGGCCGCCGCGGAGTGGTCTACCGCGTCCGACTCAGGACCGGTGTACACGAGCGACGGGAAGTTGAAGTTTCCCGAGAGTTATCGCGAGTGGGTCTTTCTGAGCTCCGGGCTCGATATGAGCTACAGCGATCGTGGCCCCGGGCACTCGATGTTCGACAACGTCTTCGTCGAGCCGTCCGCCTACCGCGAGTTCATGCGCACGGGCACCTGGCCGGACGGCACGGAGTTGGTGCTGGAGGTGCGCGGTGCCGCCGAGAAGGGCTCGATCAACCAGCACGGCAAGTTCCAGACTGACGACGTCATGGGTGTGGAGATCCATACCAGGGACTCGAAGCGGTTCCAGGGCGGTTGGGCCTTCTTCGCTTTCCGGGATAGCGGCCCTGCGTCCATGATCCCGATGACCCAGGAATGCTATTCCTGCCACCAGCAACACGCCGCGGTCGATACTACGTTCGTGCAGTTCTATCCAACACTACTGAAGATAGCCACGCTGAAGGGGACGCTGAGCCCCGGCTATAAGCCTTAAAGCCTCAGTGAGTGGCCCGCCCCCGGCGGCCGGTTCAGGCGTGTCGCAAAAAACACGAAAATTCACGGGCGCGCGCTCACGGGCCATTCGTTGTCACGGCCGTCAGGTATACTTGGCAGCCTCTTTCTGCAGCTTTGGCGGTCTGCCATGTCCAACGTTCTGCCGCTTTCCGGTAAATCAGCGTCGCTTTCCGGCCTGAATTCCATTGACGAAATTCTCGCGGACCTGCGCGCCGGGCGCATGGTCGTCATCATGGATGACGAGGATCGCGAGAACGAAGGCGACCTGATCATGGCTGCGGAGCGTGCGACGCCCGAAGCGGTCGCGTTCATGATCCGTTACACGAGCGGCATCATCTGCGTCCCGATGGAAGAAGAGGGCCTGATGCGCCTGGACCTGCCGCAAATGGTGCAGGCCAACAGCGAGTCACATCGCACGGCATTTACGGTGTCGGTTGACTTCAGGCACGGCACGACGACAGGTGTTTCGGGCGCGGATCGCGCTGCAACCATCCGTGCGCTCGCGGACGCCAACACCACCGCTTCGGATTTCGCGCGGCCGGGTCATATCTTTCCGCTCCGCTCTCGCAAGGGCGGTGTGCTCGTAAGAGCCGGGCACACCGAGGCCTCCGTCGATCTGTGCCGCATGGCGGGCCTGAAGCCGGTCGGTGTGCTGTGTGAAGTTATGAATGACGACGGCACGATGGCGCGCCGTCCGCAACTCGAGGTGTTCGCCAAGCGACATAACCTCAAGATCGGGACGATCTCCGACCTGATCCGCCACCGGTTGCGCAACGAGCGCTCCGTCGAGCGAGTGGCCGAAGAGACCGTGCAAACCGACCTGGGCGAGTTCCGGCTGTACGCTTACGAGGACCGTGTCAGCCAGGACGTGCACCTGGCTTTGGCCTGCGGTCGCCTGGACGGTGCGGAAACTCCGCTGGTGCGTGTGCATCTGCCCGAGACGCTTCGGGATCTCGTCGGTGTGCGCGGCACGCAGCGGGCCTGGACTTTGCGCGCTGTCATGCAGCGCATCGCGGACGCCGGGAATGGAGTTGTTGTGTTGCTTCGCCAGCAGGAGTCGCCGCGCGATCTTACGGAGTCGGTTCGGGCGATGGCCTCGTTGGCTGCGCAGACAGCCATGCAGCAGGAGCGTGCGGAGCAAGCCGAGGGCGGCGAAGGCGCCGTACTGCGTACATTCGGCGTCGGTGCGCAAATCCTGAAGGATCTGGGCGTCCGTCGTATGCGCGTGCTGTCCGCTCCGAAGCAGATGCACGGCATCTCGGCGTTTGATCTCGAAATCGAGGCGTACGTGGGGGAAGATGGCTGACATGGCTGATTCCCCGATCATCGAAGGTGAAGTGACCGCACGCGGCCGCAAGGTCGCTATCGTGGCCGCACGCTTCAATGACTTCATTGTGTCGAGCCTTTTGAAGGGGGCCACCACCTCCTGGTCGGAGCGCGGGGGTGCCCTGGAAGACCTTCTGGTTGCCCGCGTGCCGGGTGCCTTCGAGCTTCCCGTGGTCGCTCGCAAGCTGGCCGCGAGCGGGCGCTGGGACGCCGTGGTGGCGCTCGGCTGTGTGATTCGGGGCGATACGCCTCATTTCGATTACGTCGCTGGCGAGTGCGCCCGCGGCCTGAACCTGGCGTCCCTGGAAACCGGGGTTCCGGTGGTTTTTGGCGTGCTCACCGTCGAGACGGTGGAGCAGGCGCTCGAGCGGGCGGCTACGACGGCCGGCAACAAGGGCGGCGAATCGATGGAGACCGCCCTGGAGATGGTCGACCTGATGGCCCGCCTGCTATGACCGCTTCTTCGGCGCATCATTTTGCCGCCACGCGCTCGGTGGCCCGCAAGCTGGCGCTCCAGGCCCTGTACCGCTGGCAGCTCAATGACAGCCCCTGGCAGGACCTGGTCCTCGAGTTCGGTGATGCCGAGGATATGCCCAAAGCCGACCGTGAGTACTTCCGGGAGCTCGTGGAGGGGGTCTGGCGGGGGCGGGAGAGCCTCGATACCCAGCTCGCGGCCTGGATCGACCGCAAGCCCGAGCTGCTCGACCCCATCGAGCACGCCGTGCTGCTGATCGGCTTGTTCGAGCTGACCTCCAAGCCCGATGTGCCTTACAAGGTCGCTATCAACGAGGCGGTGAGCCTGTCCAAGCGCTTCGGGGCGACCGACGGCTACAAATTCGTCAACGCGGTATTGGACCGGGCCGCGAAGGAAGTCCGGCCGCACGAGCATTGAGCCATGGCACTTTCCGAATTCGCGCTGATCGACCGCTATTTCCGCAACGTTGGGATCAGGCGCGCGGATGTGCGGCTGGGCGTCGGCGACGATGCCGCTCTCCTGGATTCGCCCGCCGGCTGCGACCTGGTCGCCGCCATCGACACGCTCGTCGATGGAGTGCATTTCCCGCGGGGATGTCCGGCGGCCTCGGTCGGTCATCGCGTCCTTGCCGTGAACCTCAGCGACCTGGCGGCGATGGGCGCGCGTCCTGCCTGGGCGCTCCTTGCCCTGACCCTTCCCAACATCGACGAAGATTGGCTTCGGGAATTCGCTGCCGGGTTCTCGGAGCTGGCTCGTGCGCACGATGTCGCCCTGGTCGGCGGTGATACGACCTCCGGCCCCCTGTGCGCGACTGTACAGGTCCTGGGGCACGTCCCGCGTGGCGAGGGACTGTTGCGTTCCGGTGGCCGGCCGGGAGACCTGGTGTTTGTTTCAGGCACCCCTGGCGATGCCGCGGGCGGCCTGGCGGTGGAGCAAGGTCGCTTGGCTGGGGCTGCCGAGGTCATCACCCATCTGCGCAAGCGGTTTCTGTATCCAACTCCACGCATGGCGCTCGGCAAGAGTCTGCGCGGGTTTGCGAGCGGTTGCATCGATGTCTCGGATGGGCTGCTCGGGGATGTTGGCAAGCTGGCCGCCGCGAGTGGCTGCGGCGTCGAGCTCGCCTACCGTGACCTGCCGGTTTCCGAGGAGCTCGTGGAAGCGGTCGGAGACGCCCGCGCGCGTGAGCTGGCTCTCACCGGCGGTGACGATTATGAATTGTGCTTCAGCGTCAATCCCGCGAATGTCGGGAAGTTACGACAGGAACTGCCCCCCGAGCGCTGGGGCTATGGTCTCATCGGTACATTGCGCAGCGAGCCCGGAGCCGTGGTCATGCAAGACGGGAACGTGATGGAGTTCTCGCATTCCGGCTACGATCATTTCGGGAAATAAGACTTGGCTTCAGCGATCGCACGGATACAACCGCGACGCCCGAGCCGGTGAGGGATGCATCACAGTCGCCCTGAGGACGCTGACAGTATCCTGTCATGCGGTTTCGCTAATTTCGCGAGTCATGTCAGTACCGGCTCCCAAATCCAACCCGCCTCCCAAGGCAGCGCCACGTAAAATTCCCGAAAAAATCGGCAAGTACGTGGTCATCAAGGAAGTCGGCCGCGGCAGTACGGGCATAGTTTACTTATCGCACGACGCGTACTACGGTCGCGACGTCGCTATCAAGGTCTACAACAGCGACAACGGTGCGGACGAGGAGCGGGCGCGGATCGCGCGCAAGATGTTCCTCTCCGAGGCTCACCTCGTCGGAATGTTGCAGCACCCCCATATCCTGCCGATCTTCGATGCGGGCGAGGAGAACGGTCACTGTTATATCGTGACCGAGCACGTGCACGGTGCGCGCACGTTGGCCGCGTACTGCCGTCCTGACAACCTGCTCCGCATCGACGATACCGTCGAAATCATTTTCAAGTGCGCCAAGGCGCTGCACTACGCGCATTCGCGCGGCGTGATCCATCGTGACATCAAGCCGTCGAACATCATGCTCACGCAGGATAGCGACGTGCGCATCATCGACTTCGGTATCGCGCTGGTGTCGGATTCCGATATCTCGCGGATCGAGGGCATCGCCGGCAGTCCCTCGTACATGTCCCCCGAGCAGGTGCAGAGTCTCGACCTCACCAACCGCTCGGACCTGTATTCGCTCGGCGCCGTGATGTACGAGTTACTCACCGGCTCGCGCCCGTTCCGTGCGGGCAACCTGCAGAAGCTGTTGCACCAGATCGTGTACGCCACGCCGCCGCCGATCCACACCCTCCGCAAGGACATTCCGGAGGAGCTGGAGAATGTCGTTGCGATGGCGCTGCAGAAGGATCCGGTGAAGCGCTACAAGAGCGGGCTGGATTTCGCGGCCGAGCTCACTCGCGTGCACCAGCGGTTGCGCGAAGCGAATTCCCGTATCGATCGCCAGGAGCAGTTCGGCGTGTTGCGCCGCCTGAAGTTCTTCCACGAGTTCTCGCATGCCGAGATCTGGGAAGTGCTGCGTGCGAGCAATTGGCAGGACTACGTCGAGGGCGAGGAGATCGTCAAGGAAGGCGAGATGGACGATCGCTTCTACATCCTCGTCAGCGGAAGTTGCGCCGTCGAACGCCACGGGAGGCGCCTGGGCTCGCTCGAGGCCGGGGACTGCTTCGGCGAAGCCAGCTACGTGCCGGGGGCCAAGCGTTCGGCCACGATTCGCTCGGCCAGCGCCGTCACAGTGCTCAAAGTCAGCTCCACCCTGCTCGAGCAGGTCTCCGCCTCGTGCCAGTTACGCTTCAATCGCGTCTTCCTGCGCACCCTGATCGGACGTCTGCAGAGCGGCGAGACCAGCTCCCCTAACGGCTAGCCAGGCACTTGCGAAACGGGGGCTCGCGCTCCAATCTTCGCGGGCTGTGCAAATCTTACTTATCGAGGACGACACTGAGGCCGCGAAGTTTCTCGTCAAGGGCTTGCGGGAAAGCGGTTACTCGGTCGATCACGCCGCCGACGGTCGTGAGGGACTGTTTCGGGCTACGGAAGGGCAATTCGACCTCGTCGTGACCGACCGGATGCTGCCCCATCTCGACGGGCTCACGGTCATCCAGCTGATGCGACGCAAGGGCATCACGACGCCCGTGCTCGTGCTGAGCGCGCTCGGAAGCGTGGACGACCGGGTCCGTGGCCTCAAGGCTGGCGGTGACGACTATCTGACCAAGCCCTTTGCGTTCGTCGAGCTTCTCGCGCGCATCGAAGCGCTTTCGCGGCGACGCTCCAGCGTCGCCGACGTCACGAAGCTCAAGGTAGCCGATCTCGATTTCGATCTGCTGGCCCGGCGGGTTACACGCGGTGGGCGCGAGATCGAGCTGACGGCACGTGAGCTGAAGCTCCTCGAATTCCTCATGCGACGCGCTGGACAGGTGGTGACCCGCACCATGTTGCTCGAAGGTGTTTGGGATCTGCACTTCGATCCGCAGAGCAATCTCATCGACGTGCACATCAGTCGGCTGCGCCAGGCAATCGATCGCGGCTCCGACCGGCAGCTCATCCACACGGTGCGCGGTTCGGGCTACGTCCTGCGGACGGAAGACTAGGTTTGATCCGCCGGGCCCTCCTCAACACAACGGCGTTCCGCCTGTCCATCGGCTACATGTTCCTGGTGACGCTGGCCGTCGCCGTGACGATGGGTAGCGCTTACCTGCTGACGGACGGCCTGATCACCGATGAGGTCGACCTCATCATCGATACCGAGCTCAAGAGCCTGCAGGACAAGTACGCGCGTGCCGGGCTCGAAGGCGTCACCGACGAGATGAATCTGCGCATCGACAGTTGGGGGCGCATCGGCGCGGTCTACATGCTCGTGGACAGCAACTTCAACCGCCTTGCGGGCAACGTGACGCTGTGGCCGTTCGAAGGCGTGCCGACCGAGGCCCGTCCGGAGTTCGATATCGCGACCATCGAGCCGGGTCGCCGCGCCGTTCACCCGGTGCGGGCGGCGCTGCGAACATTGCCGAACGGCGATCGGCTGTTGGTCGGTACCGATATTTCCCAGGGACGGCGCTTCGCCGACAAGTTCCGGGTCGCCATGTTGTGGGGCATTGGCCTCACCTCGCTTGCCGCGGCGCTCACCGGTTTCTGGTTCAGTTACCGCTTGTCGCGCCGCGTGGGAGATGTCACAGGCACCTGCAAACGCATTCTTGCGGGTGAGCTCGGTCGCAGACTCCCGATCGCCGGCGCCAACGACGAGTTCGACGCGCTCGCCATTTCGGTGAACGACGTACTCGATCGTCTCGAGGACCAGGCCCGGACGTTGCGAGCAACATTCGACAGTGCCGCTCATGATCTGCGCGCGCCGTTATATCGCCTGCGTACGCGCATGGATGCATTGTTGTGGCGGTCGCCGGCGCTGGAGCCGGCGGTCCACGAGTCGATCGAGTCGGCGTTGCGCGAAGTCGATCATCTGCAGCGGACGTTGGCGGTCCTGTTGCAGATCGCGTTGGCGGAATCGGGTGCGCCGTTGTCCTCCGCAGCGGCGGTCGATGTGGGCGAGCTCGCCAGCGAGCTGGCTGAGCTGTTCGAGCCGGCGGTGCGCGATCGGGGCCTCACGCTCGTCGATCACGAGGACAGTGGCGCGATCGTGCAGGGCAATCGGCAGCTCCTGGCCCAACTCGTGACCAACCTCATCGAGAATTGTTTGAAGTATGTCCCGGCCGGGGGCCGCATCGACCTGAGTGTGAAACGGCTGGCCGACAGTGTCTGCCTGGTCGTCAGCGACAACGGCCCCGGGGTTCCGGATGGCGATCGGGTGCGCGCGACTCAACCCTTCGTGCGCCTCGGGCAGGGCGCTGCGCAGCCCGACAGCAGCGGACTCGGCCTCAGTCTCGTTGCCGCGATCGCACGGCTGCATCGGGCGCGGCTCTCGCTGGAGAGCAACGATCCGGGCTTGCGGGTGGTGGTTGAGTTGCCGCTGAAGGAAGCTTCAGCTTGAGGGCTTGCCGCCGCGACAATTCTTAACAAAAGCGGCGCGTGCGGGGCCGGTGAGACTCTTGGCGTCCGCTTGCTTGTTACAGGCTTTCAGCGAGGTGTGTTTTACCGGGGTTGCGCTAGCGCCGCTGGGCGTTGCGGTCGTCGTGGGTCTCGGGGTGTCGGTCGCGAAGGCAGAACCACAGCTCAAAAGGGAAAGGACCACCACAGCTGCCGCTCTCATTCGTGACCTCCGCTTGGAAACAGGGGCACACGTTAGACGGGAAGGCCTTTCGCCGTCATGAAGAGGGGATTAAGAATCCGTCACTTGGGCCGTTTGCGGGCCTCAGGCGTCTTTGTCGCGCTCGATCTGGGCGTACGCCGAGTGATTGTGGATCGACTCGAAGTTCTCGGACTCGACGCTGTACGCGGCAATCCGCTCGTCCGCGTTCAAGCGCGCGGCCACATCGCGCACCATGTCCTCGACGAACTTCGGATTGTCGTAAGCGCGCTCTGTTACATATTTCTCGTCAGGGCGCTTGAGGATCCCGTACAGCTCGGAGGAAGCCTCACTCTCGGCGACATCGATGAGCTCTTCGATCCACAGGTGCGAGCGCAGCTTCGCGTTGATCGTCACGTGTGAGCGCTGATTGTGGGCCCCGTAAGCGGAGATCTTTTTCGAGCAGGGGCAGAGGCTCGTGACCGGGACGACGACCCGGATCCACATTTCCGTGCGCCCGTTGCGGCGCTCACCAATGAGAGTCGTGTGGTAGTCCATCAGGCTCTCGACACCGGAGACCGGCGCCTTCTTCATGACGAAGAACGGGAAGCTCATCTCGATATGCCCGGTATCGGCCTCGAGCCGCTCCGTCATTTTCTCGAGCATGGCGCGGAAGGATTCCACCGAGATCTCGCGCTCGCCATGCAGGATCTCGACGAAGCGCGACATGTGCGTGCCCTTGAAATTGTGGGGCAAGGCCACGTACATGTTGAATTGCGCGATGGTGTGCTGCTCGCCCGAGGACCGGTCCTTCACCTTCACGGGATGACGGATGTCCTTGATGCCGACGCGGTTGATCGGCAGCCGACGCGTGTCGGCGCGTCCCTGGACATCCTCGATTTCCGTGACGACCGGGCGCGCGACCTTGGCGTTGGCGGGAGGGGGCGTCATGTGCTCTAAGCCTACAGCTTACCTATCTACGAGGTAAGTAGGGGCGCGCCGGTTCGGGTTCAAGCGCCGCCCGCCGAGCGGATGCGTTCGCGTTCCCGTGTCTGCATTGCCCACCAACGCTCGATGCTCGACGTCAGGCCCGCCGCATCCAGCCCCGCCGCCACCAGGCAGCTGTCGCGAGAGCCGTGCTCGATAAAGCGATCTGGAATACCCAACTGCAGAATCGGTATGAGCACCCCTTCGGAGGCCAGCAGCTCGCCCACCGCGGAGCCCGCACCGCCGATGGTCGCGTTCTCCTCGATCGTTATGAGGGCGCGATGGCGCGTGGCCATGGAGATCACCATGTCCTCGTCCAGCGGCTTGATGTACCGCATGTTGACGACGGTGGCATCCAGGCGCTCGGCGATCTTCAGCGCGGAGTCCAGCAGTGTGCCGAACACGAGAATGGCCAGGCCGCTGCGGCCTTCGCGGCGGATCTGCGCCCGACCATAAGGTACCGGGGTCATCTCCTCGACCAGCGGCACACCCGGGCCCGTGCCGCGCGGGTAACGCACCGCCGCGGGACCCGGCAGAGTGGTTGCCGTAAATAACATCTGACGGCACTCATTCTCATCCGCCGGCGCCATGATCGTCATGTTGGGGATGCAGCGCAGGAACGAGATGTCATAGCTGCCCTGGTGGGTGGCGCCATCGCTGCCGACGAGGCCGGCACGGTCGAGGGCAAACACCACCGGGAGGTTCTGCAAGGCCACGTCGTGTATGAGCTGGTCGTACGCGCGTTGCAGAAAAGTGGAATAGATCGCAACGACGGGCCGTAACCCTTCCACCGCGAGACCCGCGGCGAAGGTGACAGCATGTTGCTCGGCGATCGCCACGTCGAAGTAGCGTTCGGGGAAGCGCTTGGAGTATTCCACGAGGCCCGAGCCTTCGCGCATGGCCGGCGTCACGGCGATGATGCGCGGGTCGCGGGCGGCCATGTCGCACAGCCACTGGCCGAAGATCTGCGAGTAGGTGGGACCGGTAGCTTTTTCCTTGAAAATGGTGCCGCTCGCGGGGTCGAACGGACCCGGGCCGTGCCACTTGATCGGGTCGGCTTCGGCGGGCGCGTATCCCTTGCCCTTCTTGGTCACGACGTGCAGGAACTGCGCGCCGTTGAGCTGGCGCAGGTTCTTCAACGTGGTGACGAGCGAGCGCACATCGTGGCCGTCGACCGGCCCGATGTAGTTGAATCCGAGCTCCTCGAAGAGCGTGCCGGGCAACACCATGCCCTTGAGATGCTCTTCCGAGCGGCGCGCGAGCTCCCAGACCGTCGGCATCTGCCGCAGGACTTTCTTGCCGCCCTCGCGCAAATGAGCGTACATGCGACCGGAAAGGGCCCGCGCGAGTTGGCTCGACAGCGCGCCGACGTTTTCCGAAATCGACATGTCGTTGTCGTTCAGGATGACCAGCAGGTTGGTCGGCAGGGAGCCGGCGTGGTTGAGCGCCTCGAAGGCCATACCGGCGGTCATGGCTCCGTCGCCGATTACGGCAACGACGCGACGATCATCGCCAAGCTGCTCCGCGGCTACCGCCATCCCCAGGGCCGCGCTGATGGACGTGCTCGAGTGTCCGACACCGAAGGTGTCGTACTCGCTCTCCGAGCGCGCCGGGAAGGGCGCGAGTCCACCGGGCTGCTTGATGGTGTGCAGCTGCTCACGTCGACCCGTCAGGACCTTGTGCGGGTAGGCCTGGTGGCCCACGTCCCACACGATCCGGTCGCGCGGTGTGTCGAAGACGTAGTGCAGCGCTATTGTCAGCTCTACAGTCCCCAAGCCAGCGGCGAAGTGTCCCCCGCGGGTGCTCACGCTCTGGATGAGGAATTCCCTGAGCTCTTTGGCCAGGGCCGGCAGTTTCGCTGCGGACAATTTGCGCAGGTCGGCCGGGCTCTCGATGGTATTTAGCAACGTGTTTTTGCCATTAGGGCCAGTCATCTGGCGGAGTGTACACCGGCGCGTGGCGCGGCTCGAAACGCCGACACGTTGGGCCAACGCCACAGCCCACTGTCGTGATTCAGGTCACACGACTCACAACGAAATGGGCCAGCTCCGCCAGCGCGGTGGCGTTCGTGCCGAGCGGTTCCAGGGCCGCGATCGCATCATCCCGCAACTGCCGGGCCCGTTTTCTGGCGGCATCGAGGCCGGCGGTGCTGGGATACGTGGGCTTATTGTGAGCAGCATCGGCTCCCGTTGTCTTGCCCAAAAGTGACGGGTCGCCCTCGACGTCGAGGATATCGTCCTGAATCTGGAAAGCGAGTCCGATCTCTGCGCCGAAACGCCGCAGACCCTCCAGGCGCGGCCCGACCGTAACCCCGGCAGCGAGCGCTCCGAGCAGGACGCTGCCCTCGATCAGGGCTCCCGTCTTGCGTCGGTGCATGTCCTCGATCGCGGCGACGCTGAGATTCTGGCCGACCGCGGCCAGGTCGACGGCCTGGCCTCCCGCCATGCCACCCGTACCCACCGCCAGCGCCAGCACGCGGATCATCGCGAGGCGCGTGGAGGGCTCCTGGTGACCGTTGCCTTCGTCGGCCAGCACCGTGAACGCGAGCGCCTGCAGAGCATCGCCGACCAGAATGGCGGTCGCTTCGTCGAAGGCGCGATGGCACGTCGGGCGTCCGCGTCGCAGGTCGTCGTCGTCCATCGCCGGCAGATCGTCGTGGACGAGGCTATAGACGTGGATGAGCTCGACTGACGCGGCGGCGGCGTCGAGTTCCTCGAGTGGCGCGCCCAGTGACTCACCGGTGAGATAAACGAGTGTCGGTCGGAGCCGTTTGCCACCCGCCAGAGTGCTGTAGCGCATGGCCTCCCGCAGCCGGTCCGTCCCGCAATCCGGCAGGGCGAGACTTTCATTCAGGACCCTCTCTATGCGGGTCCGGTACGCGGCGAGACGCCCTGCGAACTCGGGGGAGGCGGTCATCGCTCAGGGCTGGAGCCGAAGTTGGCTCATCCATTCACCGTAGAAGGAGACGTTTCGTCTTCTGGCTTGAAGGGCTCCACGACGGTTCCGCTACCCCGCTTCAAAAGGATCTCGACCTTCTGCTGCGCGGACTTCAGGGACGACTGGCAATGACGCGTAAGCTCCACCCCGCGCTCGAAAGTCTTCAGAGCTTCATCCAGGGGCAGGTCACCCCGCTCCAGGCGCTCCACCAGGCTCTCGAGCTCAGCCAGTGCTGCTTCGAATTCAGGCGCTTTATTATCCGACCCCAAGCCGTAGGCTCCTACGCAAACATGCTATGTAAGATGAAAGGGCGTCACGTTACACGGGGCGAGGTTGACGTGCCACAGGCGCCGGCTTACAGTCGATTCCCAATGTTAGACCCAGTCTAAGTGAGAGGAGTGAGCGACGTGAATCTCAAAGGCAGCAAGACCGAGAAAAATCTCAAGGATGCGTTCGCAGGCGAGTCACAAGCGAATCGTCGCTACCTGTACTTCGCAGCGAAGGCCGACGTCGAAGGCTTCAACGACGTCTCCACCGTATTCCGCTCGACCGCCGAGGGTGAGACGGGGCACGCGCACGGCCACCTCGAGTATCTCGAGGCGGTTGGCGATCCGGCCACCGGCCTGCCCATCGGTGAGACGAAGCTGAATCTGAAGGCCGCCATCGCCGGCGAGACCCACGAGTACACCGACATGTACCCGGGGATGGCCAAGCAGGCGCGCGAGGAAGGCTTCAGCGAGATCGCGGACTGGTTCGAGACGCTGGCGAAGGCCGAGCGCTCGCACGCCAACCGCTTCCAGAAAGCCCTCGACGGGCTCTGAGACGCTTCTCGTTTTAGTGGCTCACCGACCGGCCCATGGGGGCCGGTCGGCCGGGCATCTGTTGACCAATAACCAACACGCATGAGCACGACCCCCCCAGGGTCCGCCGGAGCCGGCGGACGCGAAGGCAGTCTGGAGGCGCCGACCCGGCATCCCCTCGACTGGCGTAATCCGGAGTTTTACGACGAGGCCGCCGTAACGAAGGAGCTCGAGCGGGTCTTCGACATCTGCCACGGGTGTCGCCGCTGCTTCAGCCTGTGCAACGCCTTTCCAACCTTGTTCGATGCGGTCGATGCCTCCGCCACCGGCGAGGTGGACGGGGTCGACAAGAAGGTTTTCTGGGAAGTCGTCGACCACTGTTACCTGTGCGACATGTGCTTCATGACGAAGTGCCCGTACGTGCCGCCGCATCCGTGGAATGTCGACTTTCCCCACTTGATGTTGCGGGCCAAGGCCACGCGCAATCGCAAGCAGGGCGAGGGCTTCCGCAACAAGGCCCTGGCGGCCACCGACACGGTGGGCAACCTCGCCGGTATTCCTGTGGTTGCCGAGATCGTCAACGCCGTGAACTCGAGCGCTCTCGGGCGCTCGCTGTTGGAAAAGACGCTCGGCGTGGACCGGACGGCGCCGCTGCCGAAGTATTACTCGCGCACCGCGCGGAAGCGGCTCGATCGGTTGGGGACTGTTTCGAGCACCGGCGTCGCTACTGACGCGCGAGCCTTACGTCCCGCGGATGGTACGAGCGGTAAGGTTGCGCTCTTTACGACGTGCTACGGCAATCGCAACGAGCCCGAGCTCGATGAGGACCTGGTTGCGGTATTCGAGCACAACGACATTCCGGTCACGCTCATTGCGCAGGAGAAGTGCTGCGGCATGCCGCGGCTCGAGCTCGGTGACCTCGAGTCGGTCGCCCGGCTGAAGGAATTCAACGTCCCGCAGCTCAAGCAGGCGATCGATGCCGGTTATGACATCGTGGCGCCGATTCCTTCCTGTGTGCTCATGTTCAAGCAGGAGCTGCGGCTGATGTTCCCCGACGACATGGATGTCCAGCAGATCGCGAAACGGATCTTCGACCCGTTCGAGTACCTCATGCTGCGGCACAAGGCTGGTCTGCTGAAGACCGACTTCAAGCTCTCGCTCGGCAAGGTGAGTTATCACGTACCGTGCCACCTGCGTGTGCAGAATATCGGGCTCAAGACGCGCGACGTGTTGAAGTTGGTTCCGGAAACGACCGTGGACGTGATCGAGCGCTGCTCGGGCCACAACGGCACGTACGCGGTGAAGAAGGAGTTCCGCCCGGCCTCCATGAAGATCGGCCGGCCCGTGATGACGCGGGTCGAGAATGCCAAGCCGGCCCACTACAGCAGTGACTGTCCGATGGCCGGACACCAGATCGAAAGCGGCTTGAAGGAGCTCGGTGGCAAGGAACCCGAGCATCCCTTGAAGTTATTGCGAATGGCGTACGGGCTCTAACCGGGAGCACTCATGAACAAGCTGGCGGTGAGCGATCTTCTCAGCCTGGAGCGGTACGCGCGCGAGCGCGCCGCCTTTCGCAGCAAAGTGCTCGAGCACAAGCGCCCCCGCCAGCTCGCGGTCGGCCCGCACACCACCTGGCTGTTCGAGGACCGCCTGACGGTGCAGTACCAGGTGCAGGAGATGCTGCGCGCCGAGCGGATCTTCGAGCCCGAGGGCATCGAGGAGGAGCTGTCTTCCTACAATCCGCTCATTCCCGACGGTCAGAACTGGAAGGCGACGCTCCTCATCGAGTTTCCCGACGAAAGCGAGCGGCGGCGCGAGCTGGCCAAGCTGAAGGGTATCGAGGATCGCGCCTGGGTCCAGGTGGCCGGGCATGACCGGGTCTACGCGATCGCGGATGAGGACCTGGAAAGGGAAAACGACGAGAAGACCTCGTCCGTGCATTTCCTGCGTTTTGAGCTCACGCCACCCATGATCGCGGCGCTCCGCGGTGGGGCGGAACTCGGCGTTGGCATCGATCACGACCACTACCGGCACTCGGTGGCGGCCCTAAGTCCCGCGACGCGACAGTCACTGATCGCCGATTTTTCTTGAGAAATCTTAGGGTTAGGGTTGACGGGGCTGTTCCGGCCCGCCAGGATTCGCTTCCGCGCGCCGACATTCTGTAAGATTTCGCGCCCTCGGTGCCTGACAGTACCGGGGAACGGGGTCCTGGTTGAGGGGCCACCCATATTCAAATTCAGGCCACCCACTTAAAGAACGGATGAGTCAGTCCTATACCGCTTCCGACATCGAGGTCCTTAGCGGCCTCGAGCCCGTGCGACGCCGGCCGGGGATGTATACCCACACGTCGCGCCCCAATCACCTCGCGCACGAAGTCATCGACAACAGTGTCGATGAGGCGACCAACGGTCATGCCAAGCAGATCGACGTCACGCTCTTCAAGGATGGCTCGCTGCAGGTCGCCGACGACGGCCGCGGCATGCCGGTGGATATGCACCCGAAGGAGAAAGTGAGCGGCGTCGAGCTCATCCTCACGCGCCTGCATGCCGGCGGCAAGTTCTCCGACAAGAGCTACAAACATTCCGGCGGTCTGCACGGCGTCGGTGTGTCGGTCGTCAACGCGCTATCGAAGAAGCTCGAGACCACGATCAAGCGCGGCGGCAAGGAGTACCACATCAGCTTCAAGGACGGTAAAGCCGACTCGAAGCTCACCGTGGTCGGCAGCGTCGGGGCCCGTAACACCGGCACGACCGTCCGCTTCTGGCCGGATCCGAAGTTTTTCGATTCGGACAAGTTCTCCGTCGCGCCGCTCAAGCACGTCCTGAAGGCCAAGGCGGTGTTGTGTCCGGGTCTGCGGATCAGCTTTACGAACGAGGCTACGGGCGAGAAGGACGAGTGGTTCTTCACCGGCGATCTGGGCGCCTACCTCATGGAGGAGGTGACCGATAAGGACAAACTGCCGGCCGAGCCCATTGTCGGCACGAACGAGGGCGAAACCAACCTCGTCAGTTATGCCTTGCTGTGGGCGCCCAACGCGGAAATCTCGGTGGGCGAAAGCTACGTCAACCTGATTCCGACCATCGAAGGTGGCACGCACGTCAACGGCTTGCGCTCGGGATTGGCGACGGCGGTGCGTGAGTTCTGCGAGTTCCGCAATCTCGTGCCGCGCGGTGTCAAACTGACACCGGAAGACGTGTGGGACAAGGTCAACTACATCCTGTCCGTGAAGATCACGGAGCCGCAGTTCGCGGGGCAGATGAAGGAGCGCCTGGCCTCACGGGATGCCGCGGGCGTCGTCGAAGGATTCGTGAAGGATTCGATGGCGTTGTGGCTCAACCGCCATCCGGACGCGGGCGAGAAGATCGCTCAGTTCGCCATCGAGAATGCGCAGGAGCGGGCCAAGGCGGCCGCGAAGGTGGTGCGCAAGCGCATCTCCGGTGGGCCGGCACTGCCGGGCAAACTGGCGGATTGCTCGAGCCAGGAGCCGAAGCGCTCGGAGTTGTTCCTGGTCGAGGGTGACTCGGCCGGTGGCTCCGCCAAGCAGGCGCGCGAGAAGGACTTCCAGGCCATCATGCCGTTGCGCGGCAAGATCCTGAACACCTGGGAAGTGGACTCGGGGTCGATCGGCTCCTCCGAGGAAGTGCACAACATCAGTGTGGCGCTCGGCGTGGACCCGGGGTCGAGCGATCTGAGTCAGTTGCGCTATCACAAGGTATGCATCCTAGCGGACGCGGATTCGGACGGGCAGCACATCGCGACTTTGTTGTGCGCGTTGTTCCTGCGGCATTTCCGGCCGTTGGTGGCGCATGGGCACGTGTACGTAGCGATGCCGCCATTGTTCCGCATCGATGCGGGCAAGCAGGTGTATTACGCGCTCGATGAAGAGGAGCGGGATGCGCGTTTGAAAAAGATCGAAAAGGAAAACTCGCGCACGAAGCCCACGGTCACGCGTTTCAAAGGTCTCGGTGAGATGAACCCCGCGCAGTTGCGTGAGACGACGATCGATCCGCGCACGCGCCGCCTGGTGCAGCTCACGATCGAAGCGGCTGACGAAACCGACAAGCTCATGGACATGCTGCTCGCCAAGAAGCGCGCGGCCGATCGTCGCGAGTGGCTCGAGCAGAAGGGTAACCTCGCGGAGGTCCAGGTCTAAGCAATGGATAATCAAGAGTTGAATTTCGAGGGGGTTGAGAAGCAACCCCTGCGCACGTTTACTGAGAAGGCGTATCTCGACTACTCGATGTACGTCATTCTCGACCGTGCGCTGCCTGCGCTCGGCGACGGGTTGAAGCCGGTACAGCGTCGCATCATCTACGCGATGAGCGAGCTGAGCCTCGGGGCGGCCAACAAGCACAAGAAATCCGCGCGTACCGTTGGCGACGTCATCGGTAAGTTCCATCCGCACGGTGACTCGGCGTGTTACGAGGCCATGGTTCTCATGGCTCAGCCGTTCTCCTACCGCTATCCGATCGTCGACGGGCAGGGTAACTGGGGCTCGCAGGACGATCCGAAGTCGTTCGCTGCCATGCGTTACACGGAGTCGAAGCTCACGCGGTACGCGGAAGTGCTGCTCGATGAGTTGGCGCACGGGACGGTCGACTGGCAGCCGAACTTCGACGGTACGGTCGAAGAACCGACGGTATTGCCGTCACGCCTCCCCAACCTGCTGCTGAATGGCACGACGGGCATCGCGGTCGGCATGGCGACGGACATCCCGCCGCACAACCTGCGCGAGGTAGCCAACGCGTGTATCGCGCTACTGGAGGACCCGGAGACCACGACGGCCGGCTTGATGAAGCACATCAAGGGGCCCGACCTGCCGACCGGCGCGGAGATCATCTCGCCGCGCGCGGATCTGAAGGAGTTTTACGAGAAGGGCGTCGGTAGCTTCAAGGCGCGTGCGGTTTACGAGATCGAGGACGGTAATGTCGTCATCACGGCCTTCCCGTACCAGGTCTCGCCGACTCGCGTCACGGAGCAGATCGCGGAGCAGATTCGCGCGAAGAAGCTCCCGATGGTCGAGGACATCCGCGATGAATCGGACCACGAGAATGCGGTCCGGTTAGTGATCATCCCGCGCTCGAACCGGGTCGACATGGTGGAGGTCATGAACCACCTGTTCGCCACAACGGATCTCGAGCGTAACTACCGCGTCAACCTCAACATCATCGGCCTCGATGGCCGGCCGCGTGTCTTCGGGCTGAGAGAGCTGCTGTCCGAGTGGCTCGAGTTCCGCATCACGACGGTCACGCGCCGTTTGCAGCATCGTCTCGACAAGGTCACGCGCCGCCTGCACATCCTCGAAGGTATGCTCATCGCGTACCTCAACCTGGACGAGGTGATCCGCATCATCCGTCGCGAGGACGAGCCGAAGCCGGTGCTGATGAAGCGCTTCAAGCTCTCCGAGGAGCAGACGGAAGAGATTCTCAACACGCGGTTGCGTCACCTCGCGAAGCTCGAGGAGATGAAGATCCGCGACGAGCAGAAGGCGCTGTCGCAGGAGCGTGAGGAGCTCGAGTCCCTGTTGAAGAGCAAGGCGAAGCTGAAAAAGCTGGTCGCCACGGAAATTCGCGAGGATGCGGAGAAGCACGGCGATGCTCGCCGGACGAAGATCGTCGAGCGCGAGGCCGCGCAGGCGATCGATGAGACTTCTTTGATTCCCAACGAGCCGGTCACTGTCGTGCTGTCGACCGGTGGGTTCGTGCGCTCCGCCAAGGGGCACGAGATCGATCCTTCGACTTTGTCGTACAAGAGTGGCGACGAATTCCTGGGGATGGCTCGCGGCCGCAGCTTGCAGCCGGCCGTGTTTCTCGACAGCACGGGTCGCACCTACTCGCTTCCCGCACACTCGTTGCCGAGCGCGCGCGGGCAGGGTGAGCCGCTGTCCGGCAGACTCAATCCGCCTGATGGAGCGAAGTTTGCCGGTGTCATCATGGGCGAGCCCGAAGAACTGTGGCTGTTGGCGAGCGATGCCGGCTATGGGTTCACGGTGCGCTTGAAGGAGCTGATCACCGATCGGCGCGCTGGCAAGACTGTGTTGAACGTGCCCGAGAACTCCCTGGCGCTGCCGCCTGCGTTCGTGCCGGTACCCGAGTCGCTGGTGGTGACTGTCAGCAGTGAAGGTAAGTTGCTGGCCTTTCCGGTGAGCGAGGTTCCGGAGATGCCGCGCGGCAAGGGCAACAAGCTGTACGACATTCCTACCAAGAGAGCCGCAGCTCGCGAAGAGCTGATGACCGCTATCGCGGTCGTACCTCCCAAGGCCAACCTGCTCATTTACTCGGGCGACGGTAAGCCCAAGACGCTCGAGTGGAGTGAGCTCAAGAGCTATCGCGGCGAGCGGGCGCAACGCGGGTCGGTGCTGCCTCGCGGGTGGCCGCGGAAGGTTACGCGGTTGGGGGTTGAGGTCCCGACGGCCTGAACGAAGGGGCGGGGCGCCTGCGGCGCTCCGCTCCGGCTCGTATCCCACAGGATCGGATCTTGTGGGATACGCCCGCCCTTGCGGCCGCTGCGATGGTGGTCAGGACTTGCTTTTGAGCAGCTCGTCCACGTCGACCGTTCTCAATAGTACCGCCTCAGGGTCTTCCACCGGCTGTGAAAGATACTTTCTGCGCAGGAGGCTCTCGATCTTCGATCGATTCGCGCGGAACGCCTCTAAGCGACCTTCTTTGCCCTGGCCGTGTGCCCCAAAGTGGTCGTCAAGTGCCTCGCGACTGACGCTGCATTCGACCGGGGCCCCCAGTGCCTCACCGCTGAACACGACTACGTCGCGCTCAGAATTATAGCGCGCTGGTGGATTGTTGAAGGTCAGGTCTATCCCGGGGATGATGCTCCGGGTACGGCTTACGAGTTTTAGTGTCAGGTCGCGGGCGCGGGGGGCGATTTGACTCATTCCACCCAGCATCAGCTTGCGCCATCTGGGGCCGCGCTCATAGGCCTCGTCCCAGGCGAGCCGCAGCTCGGCCGGCCGCTTCTGTCCAACAGTCTCGAGCAATGTTGCCGCCTGCTGCAGATCTTTCCCCTTCTTTGCGATTCCCGCAGGGCGGTCCAGAGCCACAATCAGTTTGTGCACGGCGTAGCGCTCGGGAGTCGGAACGAGCACATACACACCGGGCCCATGCAACACCACCGCCGGTGTTGATTCGTAAATAAGGAAGTCGAGGAAGCGCAGGCTTTGTGCATCGGTCCTCAGGGCGGGTAGTCTCTGTGGATCGTCTGTGTCGGGACCCTCGTTCGGAGTTACGAAATCTACACGCAGACCGCCTGTCGCTTCGTAGCTGACTGCACGGCGGGAGTCGCTGGTGTGGGGGACTTCTCTGAAGGTCTTATCTACGTTCTGGAGGATCTGCAACATCGGCGGCGTTTGGTCTCCCATGGCAATGGAAACGCTTGTGAACTGCGCGATATCGACATCGTTGGTTTGAAGCAAGGCTCCGGGGAGCCGTGCGCCGAGCATGGCGGGGTAGGTCTGATAAGCAGTTGTGCCCACCAGGACGCCGCGGAGCCGAAAGACACCAGCTTTAGCTAACGCGGAGATGAGCTCGCCGATCTCCGGGATGGGTGCAGGGAGTCCGAAAGATCTGATCAACGTAGAGACCAGGCTGCGGCGCTCCCGCTCGTCATCGCGAGCGCGTCTGTGATTGGCGATGCGCTCGAGTAGCTCAGGGGTTTCTGGTCCAGCGTAGCGCTGCGCTCGGCCCGCAGCCGTTCCGAGCTGGAAGTACCAGTAGCGTTTTCCATTGACGGTCTTGGGTGTGAAGGTTCCATCTTCCGGAAACGCATCACTGAAAGCGACGGCTGCTGTGCGCTCCAGCAACTCCGCATAAGTGGTCTGCACGACTAGAGGGGGGGCGGGCATAAGGTCTCTTATACGCAATTCGCGGATCGAGTATAAGTCAGGATATACGCAATTCGCAAATTGCGTATAAAAGAGAAACCGCAGAGGGGCGCTCGCTAACCCTCGACGATACCCTTATCAAAATTGCGAATACGAATGATTCGCATTAATATATTCAATGCCCAGCCTGACGGGTCTCGGGAGCGACAGGTGGTTGATGTCTTTGAAGAAAAACGGGTTTCGCCGCTGGGTTCGGGCGGTTTTGGGTATTTCGATCGCCTTAGCCTTGGCGGGATGCGGAGGTGGGGGCGGTAGCGACGGCTCTGGCAGCGTGTCCAATGCGAGCGGCGGCGGATCGGGCGCTACCGGCTCGGGCAGCGGCAGCGGCTCGAGTGCCGCTGGCGGCACGGGGGCGACGGGCGGCAGCGGTAGTACGGGCAGCGGCACGACTAGCGGCTGCGGTGCGAGCGGCACGGGCGCAGCAGGCGGCACGAGTGGCACCGGCTGCACCGGCGGGGACGATAGCGGGTTGTCGCTGGCGGCCGTGGCAGGGAAGGCGCTGTTCAATGACAAGAGCCTTTCAGTGTCGGGGCAGCAGTCGTGTGCGACGTGCCATGTGGCCGAGCGGGCGTTTACGGCTGATCCGACGACCGATCGTGGGTTACCGGTGCCGCTTGGCGGGCCGGGCATGGATGTCACCGGATTTCGTAACACGCCGTCGCTGGTGTACGCGTCGCTGACGCCCGGCTTCTTCCTCGATGACGGTACTCCGACAGGCGGATTCTTCCGTGATGGTCGGGCGTCTTCGCTCGATCAGCAGGCGCAGCTTCCGTTCATAACACCGTTTGAAATGGCGAATCATGACGCCGCTGAGGTGGTCACCCGCTTGCAGCAGTCGTCGGCGAGTTTGCTGGCGTTTGTCGCCGCATATGGATCGCAAGTCCTCAGCGACCCGAAAACGGCGTTGGCTGACATGGGCCTCGCCCTTGCGGCGTACGAGACAGAGGACCCCGCGTTCCATCCGTTCAGCAGCAAATTCGATGCATGGCAGAACGGGCAGGCGCAGCTCACGGACACCGAGCTAAAGGGGCTCGCGCTGTTCAACAACCCGGGTAAGGGCAACTGCACGGCGTGCCATCCGAGTCAGCGGCAGGGTTATGACGAGCATCCGCTGTTCACTGACTTCACGTACGACAACATTGGCGTGCCGCGTAACTGGAACATTCCTGCGAATGCGGCGACTCCCATGAGCCCCGTGGACGGCTACTTGCTAACGCCGTTCATGCCGTCCGGTCCGAGTAACGTTCCGAGCGATAGCGAATATGGCTATTACGACATGGGGCTGTGCGGACCGTTCCAACCGAACGCCAACGACCCGCACCCGCGGCCGACGTTCTTCAGTGTCACGACGCTTTGCGGGTTGTTCAAAGTTCCAACGCTGCGGAATATCGCGATGACGGCGCCATACTTTCACAATGGCGTGTTCAGTAACCTGCACCAGGTTGTTGAGTGGTACGTCACGCGCGACATCAATAACAACACGGGAAATAACCCGGCGCCCGTTCCGGCGGGTCCGGACGGCAATCCGTACTTCCCGGTGGGGACGTTTTACGTCAACGCGGACGGTACGCCGGACCTGCTTCAGTACAACGACCTGCCGCTCGCGTTTGACGCGAACGTCAACATCGCGGAGGTGCCGTATACGCCGCCGAAGATCTCCGGCGGGCAGGCGCCAACGCTCGATGCGACGGAAATCGACGCGGTCGTCGCGTTTCTGTGCACGCTGACCGACGGCTACGACCCCGCGAATCCTTCGGCTTACAACGTACCGGCCCAGTGTCAGCCCACGGCCGGTAGCACTTCAGGAAATTGATTTATGAATCGCGAAGCGAGTGTTACCTCGATGACGACCACGAAGAAGATTGGAGCGGCGCTGCTGCTCGGCTGTGCTTTGGGTGCCAGTGAGCTGGCAATGGGGTCAGAACAGGCGGACGCCGCCGCTCCAGCGGCACCCGCGTCCGCGGCGCCCGCAACGCCCGCAACGTCAGACGCTGCCGCGCCCGCGCCGGGTGCGCGCAAGCACGTTGGTGGGCAGAGGCGTCCTAACGCGGCGCAAGGTGACACAGACGCGCAGGTGAAGGCGTTGCAGAACCAGCTCAAGGAAGTGCAGACGCAGATGCGGGAGCTGGCCGAGCAGAATCGGGCGCTGTTGGAGCATCAGAAGGCGATTGATCGCCAGCTACAACAGCAGCAGGAGCAGTTGGCGCAGCAGGCGGCCGCGCAGACGCAGTTGAATGTGCAGACGCGGCCGGCGAGCGGCCAGGGCGCGCAGGGCAAGGTCGCGGCAACCGCGGGCCAGCCGGCAGGATCGCAGAGCGCAGGTGCGGCCGGGCAGCCGGCGCGGGGTGCGTCGGGGTCTTCGGGCGCTCTGCCGGGGGCGTCGGGGCAACCGCAGAGCGCGGCTGCTGGCCCGTCGTCGGGAGTGGCGCCAGGTGCCTCGTCAGGCGCTTTGCCCGGGACGCAGGGGCAGGTTGCCCAGTCGGTGGCTGGTGGCCCGACGTCGGCGCTGCCTGACTCAACCTCCGCGTTGCCCGACGCGACGCCGTCGAACGGGATGTCGCTGGGGTCGTTTGCGCAGAATGTGAAGCTGTGGGGGTATGGCGAGGTGTACTACACCGATCCCCTGCACGATCGTGACAGGGCGCAAGCTGACCTGGCGCGGGCCGTTTTTGGCATCGGGTATACATTCGACAGCCGCACGGAATTCAACTCGGAGTACGAAGTCGAGCACGCCGTGTCGTCCGCGGACGATCCGGGCGAGTTCGAGGTCGAGCAGTTCTACATCGACCACCAGATCATCGACCCGGTCGCCGTGCGCGCCGGGCTGTTCCTGATGCCCTTCGGTTTCATCAACGAGCACCACGAGCCGACCAACTTCTACGGCGTGCAGCGCAACTTCGTCGAGACGCTCGTCATCCCGAGCACCTGGCGCGAGGGCGGATTCAACTTCCACGGTGACACGCAGTCCGGGTTCGGCTGGAACGTCGGTCTCACCACGGGCTTCGACCTCGGGAAGTGGGACTTCGCGCCGGAGTTCCCGCAATACACGACCGCGCTGGAGCTCATCAACAGCGACGCGGGCCCGCTCCATGCCACTCACCAGGAGTTGGCCCTGGCGAATGCGCATGACCTGTCGCAATACGTGGCGTTGAGCTACTTCGGCGTGCCGGGGCTCACCGTGGGCGGCGCCATCTTCACGGGCAAGGCTGCGGCTGTTCCCGCGCCCCCCAATGCACCGATTGCCGGCAGTCAGCGTGTCACTTTGTGGGAAGGTCACGCGCGCTGGACGCCCGGGAAGTTTGATCTCTCCGCGCTCTATGCGCACGGGTCCATCAGCAACCTCGCGGCCACCAACGCCGCGAATCCGGGCTCGCCGAACCCGATTCCGTCGTCGTTCTATGGGTATTACTTCCAAGCGGCCTACGACCTGTGGCAACACGGTTCCTACCGGCTCGCGCCTTTCACGCGGTGGGAGGTTTACAACCTGGGCGCCAGTTATGAGGGGGTGCCTGGGCCGATGATCCCGCAGGGCGAAATCCCACTGACCGAGGCACCCGGCGACTATGGGCTCTGGCCACGTAACACCGACCGCGTGTGGACGATTGGTGCCAACTTCTACATAACGCCGCACGTTGTGCTGAAGGCCGACTATCAGCATTTCCTGATCAATAACGACTTCACGCGCTTCGACCTGGGGCTGGGTGTTGCGTTCTGATGGGGCTATGGGTCGCCTGTTGGGGCGTCGATGCGTGATGGGCGGGGCACCTTCTGCAGGGCTGGGTGTTGCGTTCTGATGGGGCTATGGTCGCCTGTTGGGGCGTCGATGCGTGATGGGCGGGGCACCTTCTGCAGGGCTGGGTGTCGCGTTCTGATGGGGCCAGGGGTCGCCTGTTGAGGCGTCGATGCGCGATGGCGGGGCACCTTCTGCGGGGGCTGGAGGTCGTCTTCTGACGTAGGTGCGTCGCTTTTCTGGCGAGGGTGTGGAGGTCGGGCTTTCGACGCGGGAGCAGGCCCATCTTATGGGAGAGGCGTGCAAGGGGCGGTTCGGCGACAATATGCCAGACGAGCCCCCCCATTCAGTGGCGGCTGGGTTCACCCGCCTCGAGGGACGCCGTGACCTTCACAGCAGCAAAACGCTACGATTTCCGCGACCAAGCTGGCGACTATGCCGGCCTGGCCGATGAGCTGCGCGGGCTGCTCAGCGGCGAGAGTGATCTCGTGGCCAACGCAGCGAACATGTCCGCGCTGCTTTTCGACGCGCTGCCTGATCTCAACTGGGCGGGTTTTTACTTCCTCAAGCGGGGCGAGTTGGTCGTGGGGCCGTTCCAGGGTAAGCCCGCGTGTGTGCGTATCGCGCTTGGAAAAGGTGTGTGTGGAACGGCCGCGCAGGAGCGCAGGACCATCGTTGTTCCGGACGTGAACGCCTTCCCGGGACACATCGCGTGTGATGCCGCCTCGCAATCGGAGATCGTCGTGCCGTTGATTGTCGGGGGGAAGGTGTTGGGCGTATTGGATATCGACAGCCCGCGCCTCGCGCGTTTCAACGAGGGCGACGCCCGGGGGTTGGAACGGATGGTGTCGATTTTCCTCGACAGCATACGGATCGAGGACGTCGCATAACCCATGTCCCAGAGTGCAACATCAACCGCGCGCGGCCAGGCCGCCGCGGTACGAACCGCCGACGCCACCCATCCGGGCGCCGCAACAAACGGCGCGGCTAACGCCAGCACGCCAGCCGGCGTAGCGTCGCCTCCGGCCGATCGCACGACGGGCGGGCACACGACAAAACGCTCACTCCTTTCCGCCGAGGGGCTGTTGGCCGCTATCGGCGCATTCGTGATCTGGGGCGCTTTCCCGCTGTACCTGAAACCGCTGCACGACGTCCCGTCGCTGCAGATCATCGCGCATCGCGTCGGCTGGGCCTGCGTGCTGGTGATCATCTGGCTGGCCGCACGGGGCGAGTTGAGAGACCTGCGCAAGCCGCTCACAAACCCCGCTGTCCTGGGCTGGCTGGCGCTCTCCGCGTTGCTCATCACCATCAACTGGTTGGCGTTTGTGTGGGGTGTCGGGCACGGGCACGTCGTGGAGACGAGCCTGGGTTACTTCATCAACCCCCTGGTCAACGTGTTGTTGGGAGTTGTCCTGCTGCGGGAAAGGCTGAACACCGCGCAGTGGACGTCGGTCGGTATAGCCACCGCAGCCGTTCTGTATCTCACGATAGCGACCGGCTCGCCACCGTGGATCTCAATCCTCATCGCGGTGAGCTTCTCGGTCTACGGCTTCCTTCGCAAGATCATCCACGTCGAGGCCTTGCAGGGCCTTGCCGTCGAGACGCTCATATTGATGCCGATAGCCGTAGGTTATCTCGCGTGGTGCGAAGTGACCGGTACCGGGACGCTCGGTCATTCCGGCTTTCTGGTCGACGCGCTGCTGGTCGGTTCAGGGGCGATTACGGCGGTGCCGCTGTTCTTGTTTGCGTTCGCCGCGCGCCAGATTCCCTATTCGACGCTCGGCTTGCTGCTGTACATCGCCCCGAGTCTGCAGCTTCTGAGCGGGATCTTCCTGTACCACGAGCCGTTCGCCGGCGTGCGCGCGCAGGGCTTCGCGCTCATCTGGTTGGCGTTATTGATCTATGCGGGCGACGGCTTGTGGAGAGCACGCAAGGCGGATTGAGTTATCGCGCGGCGGCGCCCGAAAGCGCCGCCATCAACTAGCTATCAACTCTTCGCGCGCGAAACGTACTCACCCGTGCGCGTATCGATGCGAAGAACTTCGCCTTCGTTGATGAACAACGGCACACGCACGACCGCGCCAGTTTCCAGTTTCGCAGGCTTCTGGCCGCCCGTGGCGGTGTCACCACGCAGGCCGGGGTCGGTCTCGACGACCTTGAGCTCGATATGCGCCGGGGGCGTAACGACCAGGGGCTCGCCATTCCAGAGCGTCACGATGCAGATGACGCCGTCCTTGAGCCACTGAGCGTTGTCGCCAACGGCAGGTTTACCGGCGGTGTACTGCTCGAAGTTGTCCGGGACCATGAAATGCCAGAAGTCCCCTTCCTGGTACAGGTACTGCATTTCCATGTCGACGACGTCGGCGGCCTCGAGGGACTCGCCCGAGCGGAAGGTGCGCTCGATAGTGCGGCCGGTCTTGAGATTGCGCACCTTGATGCGGTTGAACGCCTGGCCCTTGCCGGGCTTGACGAACTCGTTGTCGATCACGGCATAGGGCTCGGATTCGAGCAGGAGCTTCATGCCCGAGCGAATCTCGCTTGTGGTGTAACTGGCCATTTCTTTCTCGCGGCTGGGGCTGCAGAATGCGCGGCCCGCAAAAGGGCCGCGTATGATAACGGCATCATCCCACACCCGCCAGCACGACCGGGAGACCGGTCATTCGGTCGTTACCCCCTTCAATCCCGCTCAGAGGGATGCCCAGGCGCTTGTGAGCGGGGGTCTGGGAGGTTGTTCGCCGGATGCCGAGGTGCTCGTGAGCGGGGGTATGGGCGCTCCTTCGAGCACGCGCTGGCAAGCAGACCTGGCGGATGCCATCACCACCCCCGAGGCCCTGGTCGCGGCTCTCGGGCTCGAGCGCAGTCTGCTCGCACCCGCCCACGCCGCCGCTGCGGGTTTTCGACTTCGTGTTCCCCGTAGCTATGTCGCACGCATGCGGCACGGTGATCCGAACGACCCGCTGCTGCGACAGGTGCTCCCTGTCGAGAGTGAGCTGCAGGATGTTGTCGACTATGTAACTGACCCGCTGGGCGAGCACGCTGCTTTGCGCGCTCCCGGGTTGTTGCAGAAATATCGCGGCAGGGCGCTCATGATCACGACCTCGGCCTGCGCGGTTCATTGCCGGTATTGCTTTCGACGCGAATTCCCATACTCCGAGCAAACGAGCGAAGCTCCTCGTTGGAGTGCCGCGCTAGCAGAGATCGCGAACGACACCTCTCTGGAAGAGGTGATTCTGAGCGGTGGCGACCCCTTGTCTTTGAGCGATGCGCGACTGACGAGCCTGACGGACGCATTGGCAAGGATTCCTCACATCCGCCGGCTGCGGGTTCATACGCGACAGCCCGTCGTTCTTCCTTCGCGCGTGGATGAGGGACTGGCGGGTTGGTTGCGATCGGTGCGGCTGCCTACCGTGTTCGTCCTCCACGTCAATCATCCGAACGAGATCGATACGGAATTGCGTTCGGCTTGTGCAAAATTGCGCGCGAGCGGAGTGACACTCCTCAATCAGTCGGTGCTCTTGCGCGGCATCAATGATGACGTTGACGTGCTCGCCGAGCTTTCGCGCCGTTTGTTCGATGCCGGTGTCCTGCCTTACTACCTGCACGTTCTGGATCACGTACGCGGCGCAGCGCATTTCGCGGTTCCCGACCAAGAGGCCCGTACCCTGGCGGGAGCGCTGGCCGCCCGCCTGTCCGGGTATCTCGTCCCCCGCCTGGTCCGCGAGGTTTATGGGGCCCCGGCAAAAGTCACATTGGCGCCACAGTTTCCCGTTTAACTGGAAAGACGGTGGGATGGCAGGGTGAGTGAGCCGACTTGACTGGAAGACGGCTCGAGTAGGGGGCAGGTGCGCCGACCTCACTGGGAAACGGCTCAAGTGGCGTGGCAGGAGTGAGCCGACTTCACTGGGAAACTGCCCGGGTGGGGTGGCAGGGAGAGTGTCTTAACTGAGAGACGGCTCAAGTAGAGCGGCAGGGGGTGAGTGGTAGCATGGTCGCCCCCGCTAGCATCGACCTGGAGTCCGTTTTGACCGAGCAGAACGCGGTCCCTCTTATCGTGGTGAGCGCCGCGCGCGATCCCGTTGAGGCGATCAACAGCATTCTGCGCCGGGCGGGCCATCCCGTTCACTGCACTTGGATCGCCGCGCTGCGCGATCTCACGGACTCCATCAACCAGGTCCATCCCGAGCTGCTGATCCACGTCGCCGGTCCGAGCGACGATCTGCAGTCCGTAGCCAACATCCGGGACCAGACGGCGCCGACTGTGCCCCTCATTCTGTTGGCGGATATGGTCGACGAGGGGCGCATCGCCAGTGCGATGCATCTCGGCGCACGCGATGTCGTGACGTTGGCGAACCCGGGCCGGTTGCAGGCCGTCGTGCTCCGCGAGTTGCGCGCCTTTCGACTCGAGCGCGCGCTGAACACGACCCTGAAGTCCGCTAGCAATGCGCGGACCCAACTCGAAACCGTGCTGGAGCGCTCGAACGATGCGATCGTGCAGATCCAGGAGGGCATCGTCGTCGATGCCAACCCGGCCTGGATCGAGCTCTTCGGGGTGGAAGACGTGCTCGGCCAGCCGGTCATGGATCTTTTCGACGAGTCGACCCAGCCGGCGTTGCGCGGTGCGCTCGCCGCGTGCTTGCAGGGCCGCTGGAACGATCACACTTTGAAAGTGAACGCCATTCTCGGCGATGGCCGGCGGCAGCCCGTTGAGGTTGTGCTGGCGCTCGGCGAGCACGAAGGCGAGCCTACCATCAGGCTGGTGCTGCCTTCGAAGCCGCGGGACGATTCGAAGCTCGCGGAGAAGCTGACGGATGCCGTCCGCTCGGACGCGACCACCGGCATGTTGCACCGCCGTGACCTGCTCGAGGCCCTGGCGACCCGGCTCGCCCATGCGGCACCCGGCGGCATGCGTTGTATCGCACTCATCCGACTCGACAAGTTCGCGTCGATAGAAAAAGACGTTGGAGTGAGCGCGAGCGAGGATGTCCTCGGCCAGTTCGCCAAGCTGTTGAAAGAGAGCCTGCACTCGAAGGAGGTCGTCGGCCGCTTCGGGGGCGTGCGCTTCCTGGCCCTGCTCGAGCGCGGTAACGAGCACGACATCGAGGCCTGGGGCGAGCAGTTGATCGCGCGGGTGCAGAAGCACGTCATGCGCGTCAAGGACAAGACCATTTCATTGACGTGCACCGTCGGGTTGTCGGTCGTGCCGCCGGGCAAGGTGGATCTCGACGCCGTCATCGCCGATGCGATCGAGGCCGGCCGCAAAGGCGCCGGCCGCGGCGGCAACCAGACGATCACGTCCGATCGCGCGGACAACGATAACCGCGTGCAGTCGTACGACAAGGTGTGGGTGAAGCACATCAAGGCCGCCTTGATGGAGAACCGCTTCCGCCTGGTGCAGCAGCCCGTCGCCAGTCTCCAGGGCGATGACCCGGTGATGTTCGACGTGCTGGTGCGCATGATCGACACCCAGGGCAAGGAAGTGTTGCCCGCGGAGTTCATGGCGGCCGCCGAGCGCAACGATCTGCTGAAGAACATCGACCGCTGGGTCGTGGGGGCGTCGCTCTCATTCGCGGCGCAACGCCGGCCGGGCTGCCTGTTCGTGCGCCTTTCCAAGGACACCGCCAAGGACGGCTCGTTCCTCGACTGGCTCGAGAATCACGTGCGCGCCAGCCGGGCTGAGCCGCAGCGGCTGTGTTTCCAGGTGACCGAAGAGGTGGCCTCCAGCTACATCACGCAGGTCAAGGCGCTCGCCGGGGCCTTGCGGCAGAAGGGGTTCCGCTTTGCGTTGGATAGCTTCGGCTCCGGCCGCGACAGCCAGGGGCTGTTGGATTCCGTGCCGTTGGATTTCGTGAAGATCGATGGCGCGCTGGTCCAGGGTCTCACCGGCGATCCGCAGCTCCAGCAGCGGGTGCGGACACTGGTCGAGGCCGCCACCAAGCGGCTCATCCAGACGATCGGCGAGCGTGTCGAGGATGCCAACACCATGGCCGTGTTGTGGCAGGTGGGTGTGCAGTACATCCAGGGCTACTTCGTCAACGAGCCCGAGCAGGTCGTCCTGCGGGCCGAAGGTCGCTAGTTTGAAACGCTGGATCCGGGCATCCATGCCCAGCCCAGCGTGCCGCGATCAAAAAGCGCGGTTTTTGCTCGCGGCTCCGCCACCTGCGGCGGCGGGGCACATCCCTGTGCC
>Ga0070665_100000548_pt1 | contig 52562 bp, 35 predicted proteins | sample KBSS13metaG_FD_65862 | JGI IMG/M metagenome (GOLD analysis project Ga0070665, IMG submission 65862) | Switchgrass rhizosphere microbial communities from Kellogg Biological Station, Michigan, USA - KBS S1-3 metaG | ecosystem: Host-associated > Plants > Roots > Rhizosphere > Soil ...
CCGGGCTACGGATGACCACCTGGCGGTGGAGGCGGCATTCCAATGCCCGGAAAGGCGAGCCCGTTCACCTGGAGTTGCCCACCGTCGTAGGTCACGTGAGTCGTCAGTGCCTTGCCATCGAGCTTGAGATAGCCCTGTCGTTGCAGGCCCTGCAGTTGCGCCGTGAAGCGGTCGCCCTTGCCGCTGCTGTCGAGCAACTTGTCGAGCAGCGCGGTGTCGATACGTACGTCGGCGGACGCTTGCAGATGCTTCACAAAAGCGGCCTTCGCCTCGTCGGGTGACCCGTCGATTTCGTTACGGGTGAGCCCGTGGAAACTGGCCTTGACGCAGATGAGCAATACGCCTTCCGGCATTGCGAACCCGATGCGGGGCAGCTCGAACACCGGGTTCCGCAGCAGGATTTCCACGCCGTCCGTCTTCAACACGTGTTGCATCTTCGCCAGGTCCGGCGTGGTGTTGGTGGAGCCGGCCTGCAGGGCCAGGAAGGATTTGTTCAAGGCCGCGAGCGACGGACCGTGCAAGTGAGTGGCCCGGAACTCGTATCCGACCTGGGTGACGCTGAACTGCGCCAACTCGAGTGAGGCCGCATCGACCTTGCCATCCATGTCGATGTATTCGCCCTGCACGCTGGAGCTTCCCGCCAGTCCAACCTTTCGCAACGTTATGTTGCGTGCCGGTGTGGCCTGCCCGATTTCGAGGCCGTCCAGCGTCATGTCGAGCGCACCAACATAAACGCCTTCGAACGCGGTCAGCTTACGGTCCGCCGTGAAATGCAGATTGTCCAGGGTCAGCTTGCCTTGCGCGGATTTGACGTCGAGGCCCGGTGCGGTCAAGTTACCTTTGTAGGACGCGAGATCTTTGTCCAGATTGGTGGTGCCCTCCAGACCACGCCAGTGGAGTGTCGTTCCGTCGGCCATCGACTGCTCGAAGGCGGGACTGTGTAGCGTCGTGGTGCTGCCCCCGAACCAGTGCAGGCGAGTCTTTACGCCGAGTGTCGCTTTGTCACCCAATACCGCTTTGAGTTTCGCGCTCACCTCGGGTGGCAGGACGAGCTGCGTGTCGATCGTGGCTGGCGCAAAAACCTGTAGCTGCGGCAGAGGTCCGTGGTGGATGGTGTTGCGGACGATGAACTGTAAGTCTGAGGCGTTACCCGTGAGCGCCCGGGTTCGCAGGGCCCTCGCGAAATTCGCCGCGAGACGGTAAGTCACTTCCTCCGTGGAACTGTAGACCCCACGGTGATACTCGCGCTTGGCGATCTGAATGTAGGGAACCCGCTCGACGAACGTCTGCTCGCGCTTTTGCCAGGCGTGCTCGGCGCTGAGCCCGATCAGCCACGCGGCCGCGGGATAGGCCAGCACCACCACCACCACGATAAGCGCAATTCCGATTCTGCGGTTCACAGCCCCCTCCCTATGCTTTGTTCTTATTGGGCCAGTTTAGCTGACCTGGAGCCTGTCTGACTAATGATCGCCGTAGCGAGGGCCTAACCCCCGATGGCGTGCAGGAACTTGTCCAACCCGATATTACGTCCACAAAGCACGGCTGCTAGCTGGCGTCCGCGGTAGGCTCCCGAGGCCGCTTTCAGGAGTCCCGCGACGGCGACCCCCGCCGCGCCTTCGATGATCCAGTGGTCGGTTGTGGCGACCGTCCGCATGGCCGCGGCAATTTCGGACTCCGTGACCGTAATGTACTCGTCGATGACCTGGCGGCAGAGGGGAAAGGTGATGGCCCCCGGCTCGACAGCCCCGGCCGTACCGTCGGAGAGAGTGGGATACTCCACGGTGTCGACGATCGCACCCGCCCGGAGCGCTTCCAACATGCACGGCGAGTTTTCCGGCCAGACGCCCACGATGCGCGTTGCGGGGCTCATTCGTTGCAGCGCGGTGCCGACTCCGCCGATGAGCCCCCCACCGCCTACCGAAACAAACACGGCGGCCAGCTCCGGAGCCTGGCGGGCCAACTCGACACCGATCGTGCCTTGACCGGCGACCACGTCGAGATCGTTGTAAGGCGAGATATAGGTTTTCCCCTGGAGCTGCGCCTGGCGGCGCGCTTCCAACTCCGCCGCGATCGGCGGACCTTCGATCGTGATCACCTCGGCGCCGAAGGTACGGATGGCCGCTATTTTCTCCGGCGCCGCCGTCGTTCCGACATAGACGGTTACCGCCACACGGGACAGTGAGCCCGCCCGGGCAACACCCAGCCCATGGTTGCCGGTCGACGCCGTGATGACACCGGCGCGCCGCGCCGCCTCACTCAACACGCGGATCTTGTTGGCCGAGCCGCGTACCTTGAACGAGCCGGTCGGCTGCAGATGCTCGCATTTGAGCAGCACCTGGCAGCCGGCCGTGGCGGAGAGGGCCACACTCAACTCGAGCGGGGTTTCCGACACCTGCGGACGGATCCCAACATCGGCTTCCAGGATGCTGTCGAAGAGGCTCGCCAAGTCAAGAGCTCCGGTCAGGTCCTCAAGGATTCACCTTCATGATCTCATCGTACGCGTTCTTCAGCCAGGACCGTAACCGCTGGCGCTCGAGCACGCCCAGCCGCGCGCCACCCCCGTCTTCCGGCTGCGTGGCTGCCCAGAAACTGGTGCTCGCGGCGTCGATCTTGTTCAACGTTGCTTCCTGGGCGCGCGCCAGGGTCATCGTGTCGGCGCCCCAGCCCTGGGCACGCTCGAGCTGGCCAGACTGGCGCAGAATGCTGAAATCCTCGCCGCGGAGCTGGTTCTGCACAATGACGTAGTGGAGTCGCTGGCCGTATTTATCCAGCAGCCGCTGCAACAGGTCGACGGAATCCTTGCCGTTGTCCATCACGTGCCAGTAACGGATGTCCAGCTCCAACTCCGGCGCGACCTCCAGCAACTGCGACTCGTCCATCCAGCGCGTCAGCGATTTCTGTGTCTGGGCAGCGAGATCGACCAGCACGCGCCGCTCGGGATTTTCGGTGGCAGCCTCGACGATCGCATCCAGGCTCTCGTAATGGTCGATCAGTACAGGCGAAGCATAACCAGCATAGAATCGCAGCAGCGCGCCGTGCGATCTATCCGAATCGAAACCGAGAAACGCTATCGAGTGGTCGATGAAGTATTGCGCGAGCACGCGCGCGACGAGCGATTTGCCGACTCCGCCTTTTTCGCCGCCGATGAGATGAATGTAGGCCACGACCCGTTCCTGCGCTTTGTTGTGGGTGGGACGGGGCAACTTAGCACGGCCTCGATGAATTATGCTGCCGTGCACTGTCATCGTGCACCTGACACAGGAGCTGCCCCATGAGTGACCCGCATCTGAAAGAAATCCGCAAAGTGACCCCGAGCGCTGAAGGGTGCGAAGACTGTTTACGGATCGGCTCGGACTGGGTGCATCTGCGCCTGTGTCTGACGTGCGGTCACGTCGGATGCTGTGACGACTCTCCGAACCGGCACGCCACCGCGCATTTCCATTCGACCCGGCACCCGATCATCCAGTCATTCGAGCCGGGTGAGGATTGGCGCTGGTGCTACGTTCACGAAGCCGTGGTGTAGTCGGCCCGGTTTGCCGGCTCGCTCGCGACGAACAGAAGCGAGCAGGGCGCGCGTTCGAGAAGGTCGGCCGGCACGTCGCCGAAAAAGAGCTGTTCCCCGGGGCGCGGGCTGACACCCATCACCACGAGGTCATAGTTACCGCCGCGGACCTCGCGGATGATGGCGTTCTCCGCCGCCCGGCGGCTGCGCAAGGTTCCTTTGACTTCGACGCCGTAGGTTTTGCCCAGCTCGACGATGTCCCGCAGCGTTGCGTCGGCGCTCGCATCGGGTGACAAGGCGGTCCCGAGGCGAATTCCCCAAGGTTTTTCTCTCGGATGGTTGCCGGCAACATGCAACGCGGTAACGCTGCCCCGGGAGCCTTGCGCCAGTGCGATGGCGAGCTCCGCTCCCTGCCGCGAGGTCGGAGTGCCGGTGACGGGGACCAGGATCGTCAACGGGGCATTGTTATTTTCCGGTCGATGCTCACCGCGCGCGATGGTGATCGCGATCGGCCCACCGAAACTGACAGCGCTGCGCGTGATCTGGTCCGTGAAACGATTCCCCTCGGATGCCGGTTCGCGGCCGATGAACAGCAGGCCGTAGCCCTTGCGCGCTTCCCGGCTGATCGCTTCCTCCGACTCCGCGGGCTCCTCGACCCGGGTCGTAATATCGAGCTCGTGTTTGGGCGGTGGCGCCTCCTCCTCGGAGGACACCTCGGAGGCTTCGCCGGCGGATGCAGCCGCCTCGGTCAGAACGACGGAATTGCGCTCGGCCTGCTCCTCCGCACCCGGAAGCGCTGCCGCCGTCGCGTAGTCGAAGTGCAGGGCGGTAGTAGGAATCTGCCGCACTCCCGCCAGCAGTCCCACCAGTCGCGAGGCCAGTTGGCCGCTGTAGCTCGAATCCGCTGCGAGCAGCAGCCGCTCGACGTTGGATACGAAGCCGCGCTCGTCCTGGTCCTCGCGCTCGAGTCGGTCCCGCTCTTCCGGTCGCATGGGCAACCGCGCGACCGCCCAACGCAACATCGGCGGCATCACCATGGTCGTCACGACCGCCATGGTCACGATCGAGGTGAACAGGTTCTGACTCAACGCTCCCATCGACAAGCCGAAAGTTGCGATGATCACCTCCGTCGAGCCGCGCGCGTTCATGCCGCTTCCCACGGCAAGGGACTCGGCTAGCGTCAGTCCGCCGATGCGTCCCCCGAGAACGGCTCCCGCGAACTTACCGATGCTCGCGATGATGATCAGGCCAACGGTCAGCAACATGAGGTCCGTACTCGTCAGAGCTCGCAGGTTGGCCGACAGGCCGGCGATGCCGAAGAACACAGGCATGAACATCGCAACGATCAGGCCACGCAACTGCTCGTCGATATGACGCGTCAGAATGGGCGACTGTCCGACGAGGATGCCGGCGACAAAAGCGCCGAGCACCGTGTGGACACCGATCGCATCCGTGATCAGTGCCATGAGTCCCGTGATGACAATGATCATGGTGATGGCCGACAGCTCGCTCAAGAACCGATCGTTCGCCCACCGGATCAGGAAGAACACGATGCGGCGTCCGAAGGTGAAGCTGATGACCAGAAAGAGGATGGTCCCCACCACGCTGCGCGTCACCGACATGAAATCGATACCGCCGTGGAGCGCCAGGCCGAACGTCACCGACATGATGATCCAGCCGATCGTGTCGTCGATAATGGCGGAGGCCACGATGACCTGGCCGACGGTGCGGCGCAGGAATCCCAGCTCACGCACAACCAGGGCGACGATCTTGACGGAGGAGATCGAGAGCGCGGTGCCGAGGAACAGGGAGGTGATGAAGCGCCTGTGCGGGTCCGGCAGCACCGATTCCGGCAGGTACTGTCCTACGGCGACACCGCACGCAAAGGGGATGGCGATGCCGGCAATGGAAACGCTGAAGGCGGTGCGGCGCGAGCGCCGGATGACCGAGAGGTCCGTCTCCATGCCCGTGAGCAGTAGCAGGAGCAGGATGCCGAGCTGGGACACCGCGTCCAACATCGCTTTCTGGCCAGGCGAGTCGGGAAACAGCGTGTGCTGCCAAACCGGTGCGATGGCCCCCAGCACCGAAGGTCCCAGCAGCATGCCGCCGATGAGCTGGCCCATGACGGCCGGTTGCCTCACCCGCTCCATGAGCTCGCCCACGAGTCGTCCGCAGGTCACGAGGAGGACGATCTGGGCAATGAAAATGGCGAGTGAAGGCTCTGTCATCCGCCCATTATCGAGGAACACGTCGGGCGGTAGCGACTTTCGCTCACCGCGACCGCCGGGGTCCGGGACTTGGATAAAGCTTTAATAAGAACTCTTAAGATTATGATTGACAAGCTATTATAATTCTACTACGCCGCAAAAAGAGGGCAGGGCGTGATGCGCCCGTAAGCTCTTGAACACCAACAGCGGCCTGGCGGTGGTTGTAACGCCGCCTCGACCGGCACGCACATCCGCCCTGCGGGGGCGGGCTCGGTTATTTCGTACGCTTGCGGCTCAGACGATAGGCCCGCAGCAGCCCCTCGGTGTAACCGTTGGGTTGCGCACGCCCTTCAAACACCAGTGCCCGCGCAGCGGCGAACGCGATGCTGTGGTCGAAGTTGCCGCCCATCGGCACATACCCCGGGTCGCCGGCGTTCTGTTGATCGACCACCTTGGCCATCCGCTGCAAGGCTTGCGTCACCTGCTCCTCGGTGCAGATCTTGTGATAGAGCCAGTTCGCCACGTGCTGGCTGGAGATGCGCAGGGTCGCGCGATCTTCCATCAATCCCACGTTGTGGATGTCAGGTACCTTCGAGCAGCCGACGCCCGCATCGATCCAGCGAACCACGTAGCCGAGGATGCCCTGCGCGTTGTTATTGAGCTCCGCCTCGATTTCGGCTGGTGTCCACCGGGCAGGAGAGGCCAGGGGTGGGGTGAGAATCACGTCGAGCGAGGCGCGCGGGCGGCCTACGAGCTCGCCCTGGATCTTGGCGACGTCCACCATGTGATAGTGCAGGGCGTGTAGCGTCGCTGCCGTCGGTGAGGGCACCCACGCGGTGTTGGCACCGGCCCGTGGATGGCCGATCTTGGCGCGGAGCATGTCAGCCATCTTATCGGGCATGGCCCACATTCCCTTGCCGATCTGCGCCTTGCCGCGCAAGCCACAAGCGAGCCCGATATCGACGTTGTTGTGCTCGTAGGCATCCAGCCACCGGGTCTGCTTGATGTCACCCTTGCGCACCATCGCCCCCGCTTCCATGGAGGTGTGGATCTCGTCACCGGTGCGATCGAGGAAGCCCGTGTTGATGAAGACGACGCGATGTCGTGCAGCGTGCAGGCACTGCTGCAGATTGATGGTCGTGCGGCGCTCTTCGTCCATGATGCCCATCTTGAGCGTGTTGCGGGCCACGCCGATGATGTCCTCCACGCGGGCGAACAGCTTGTCTGCGAAAGCCACTTCCTCGGGGCCGTGCAGCTTCGGCTTGACGATGTAGATCGAGCCTTTGCGCGAGTTGCGCAGCGGGCTGTTGGCATGCAGGTCATGGGTCGCGATGAGCGAGGTGACCGCGCAATCGATGAAGGTTTCCGGGACCGGCTCGCCGTTGTAGGTGACCATGTCGGTCACCATGTGGTGGCCGACATTGCGGACCAACAACAAGCTGCGCCCCGGCAGCGTCAGCGTGCCACCGGACGGCTTGGTGTAGGTGCGGTCGGGGTTCAGGCGTCGCACCATCTGCTTGCCGCCTTTCGGGAAGGTGGCTTCCAGGGTGCCCTTCATGAGACCGAGCCAGTTGCGATAGACGCGCACCTTGTCGGCCGCATCGACCGCCGCAACCGAGTCCTCGCAGTCCTGGATTGTCGTGATGGCGGACTCGATGACGACGTCGGCAATGCCCGCGGCATCGGTCTTGCCAATCGGATGAGTGCGGTCGAAATGGATTTCGACGTGCAGTCCGTGATGCTTCAGCAGGACCACCGTCGGTGAGTCCGGCTCGCCCTGGTAGCCGACGAGAGCGCTCGTATCGGCTAGCGTGGTGAGGCTCGGGCTCTCGCCGGAACCTGCCACCCGGACGCTGAGTTGTCCGTCTTTAATGACATAAGACTGTGCGTTGGCGTGGGATCCCTGCGCCAGTTTGAAGTGCTCATCCAGGAAGGCACGCACGTACGTTATGACGCGCCCACCGCGTGTCGGATCGTAGCCGCCCGATGGAGCGGGGAGTCCTTCGCTGATCGCATCGGTGCCATAAAGCGCGTCGTACAGGCTGCCCCAGCGGGCGTTCGCGGCATTCAACGCATAGCGGGCGTTGTCCACCGGCACCACGAGCTGCGGACCGGCGATGTGCGCGATCTCGGCATCGACTCCCGCGGTCTCGACGTTGAATGCAGGGCCTTCGGCCGTGAGATAACCGATCTCGCCCAGAAAGCGCTTGTAGGCGGCGGCGTCGAACTGCGGTCCGGGATGCTTGCGATGCCAGTCGTCGATCTGGGCCTGGAGCTGATTGCGCTTCTGGAGGAGTGCCTGGTTGGTCGGCAGCAGGTCGCGGATGAGCTCGCCGAGGCCTTGCCAGAAGGCCTCGGCGGCGACGCGAGTTCCGGGCAGGACCTCCTTGTTGACGAAGTCGTGCAGCAGGGGAGCGACGCCCAGCGGGCCGGTCGTGACGGTGGAGTCAGCAGCTTGATTCATGGTCTCTTCGAAGGATCAGGGGGGAATCGTGCCGTCATGATACCGCCGATGGGGGGCGGCCTGCCCGCTTTGGCCGGACAGCGGTCGCGGCTCGGACATTGGCGCTATGCGGCACCGCTCCGGCATAATTTGCGGGTGAAATTGACCTGGTGAATTTAACAACCGTTAAGTGGGAGTGGCAGGTGAAGTCGAGAGTGGCACTGGAAGTGAATGACGTCCAAGCGGCGCTGGAAGCGGCCAAGTCGGAGGCCGTGAAAAACGGCTGGATCGTGTCGATCGCGGTGGTGGACGACGGTGGCCATCCTTTGGGATTCCTACGCTTGACCGATGCTGCACCCTTGTCTGCGCAGATTGCCTTCGGCAAGGCGCGCACCGCGGCGTTGTCGCGGCGCGAGTCGAAGTTTTACGAGGACGTAGTGAAGAACGGACGCACGGCATTTCTGTCGGTGTCGGATTTCACGGCGCTCGAGGGGGGCGTTCCCGTGATGGTGGCCGGCCAGTGTGTTGGGGCTGTTGGGGTCTCGGGCGTCCGGTCGGACCAGGATGCCCAGATCGCCACCGCCGCCGTACAGGCGATCCTCCCGGCACAATGAGCTGGCGTGTCGGGCTCACCTTTGGTGCGTTGTGCATCATCTGGGGGCTGCCTTATTTCTTCATCAAGCTGGCGGTCGCCGAGGTCTCGCCAGTAGGTGTGGCATGGGCGCGGATCGCATTGGGCGCCTGCGTGTTGGTGCCTGTGGCTTTGAAGAGGGGGACTCTGCCTGCCGTGCTACGACACAAGGGCGCGGTATGTGCGTTTGCCTTTGCCGAGCTGGTCGGGCCCTTCTTCCTCATCTCACTCGGTGAGCAGTGGGTCAGCTCCTCGTTTGCCGGCATTTTGATCGCCACCGTGCCGTTGATGGTGATCGTGTTGTCGCCGCTGTTCGGGGTCCGTGAGTCGTTGAGCGGGCGGCGCCTCACCGGGCTCGTCATCGGATTTGTCGGTGTCGTCACGTTGCTCGGGCTCGATGTTCTGGGTGGGCCGCTGGGTTGGGTTGGCGCCGCCTGCGTGGTGACCGCCACGTTGGGCTACGCCGCCGGCTCGCTGATCGTGCAGCGCTATCTGTCCGGTGTCGACGAGCTCGGCGCGGTTGCGGCGAGCCTCGTGGTGGCGACCGTGGTGCTGTTCCCAGCAGCCGTGCTCACGGCGCCCGACAGTGTTCCATCGCAGTTGGTGTTGACTTCCCTGGTCGTGCTCGGCGTGGTGTGTACGGCCGCGGCGTTGTGGCTTTATTTCTCGTTGATCGCCCACATCGGAGCGGCACGGGCGGCGGTCATCACTTATGTGAATCCGGCAGTGGCCGCGCTCCTGGGGATCGTCGTCCTGCACGAGTCTTTCGGCCTGGGCTCCGCGCTGGGCCTGGCGCTGATTCTCGTCGGGTCCTGGTTGGCAACCCACCGCGCCCAACCGGCGCCGGTCTCGCGCAGCAACTAGCGAGCGAGTTGCACACTGGCCACGAGCAACTTCGTCCGGTCCGCGCACGGTCCAACGAGGATTGCCACCTCGCCGGGCTCGAACACGGGAGTCAATTCCAGTCCCGGGAAGCGCAGCTCGGTCGCCGGCAGATGCAGAGTGACGGTGCCCGATGCTCCGGGTCTGAGCGCGATCTTCGCGAAGCCTTTGAGCTCGAGAAGCGGGCGGGTCACGCTAGCTACCTTGTCATGTGAGAAGAGGAAGACGGTTTCCTCCGCGGCCCGCGCTCCCTCGTTTACGACATCCACCCGCACTTCGATGATGTCGGTTTCCCGTACCTGTGTTGGCGTAACACGCAGGTTCGACAACACGAAGCGTCCATAGGTGAGCCCGTGCCCGAACGGGAATAAGGGATCGTTCGGGCTGTCGATGTACTTGCTGGTGAAGTGGTCTTTGGGATTGAAGGGACGTCCGCACGGGCGCTCGCCGAAGAAGATCGGGACTTGGCCCAACGCGCGGGGCCACGACATGGGCGTGCGGCCGGTCGGCGATATACTGCCCAGCAGCACGTCGCTGAGCGCGTTGCCCGCCTCGCTGCCGAGAAACCACGCCGCCAGTACCGCATCCGCCTGTTCAACCAGCCACGGCACCACCAGGGGGCGACCCGAGAACAACACGACCACGACCGGCTTGCCGCAATGTTTGGCGCGTGTCAGGGCGGCTTCGGCGAAGCTGCGCTGCTGTCCCGGGAGGTCCAGGTAAGCGCGGCTGGCTGCCTCGCCGCTCATGTACGCGGCCTCGCCAACACACAACACAACCGCGTCGGCCTGGTCACAGAGTGTGACCGCTGCGGTAATGCCCGAAGTGTCCTCACCCGAGATCTCGACGCCTGGTGCGTAGAGGATTTCGGTGCTGGCCGGCAGAGCATTGCGCAGTCCCTGCAGGACGCTGACGTGCTTTTCCGGCTCTTGCGCTGCGCCCCAGGGGCCGGCCATCTGCGGGGCGGCATCCGCCAGCGGGCCGATGACAGCAATTTTATGGAGCGAGCCCAGCGGCAGGGTGTCGTGATCGTTCTTCAGCATCACGATGCAACGTGCCGCAACGTCGCGAGCCAGGCGGCGCCGCTTGAGAATCGCTGCCGGAGTGTCCGCTTTCCGGCCGCGCCGGTACGGATCATCGAACAGCCCGAGTCGTTCCTTGAGCGTCAGTACGCGGCGGACGGCGGTGTCGATCTCGTCCATGGTGACCATCCCGCGCTCGAGCGCAGTGGGCAGCCCGTGGCGGTAGCAGTCGGCCATCATGTCAATGTCCACACCGGCCTTCAGTGCCAGCGTCGCGGCCTCGACCCGGTCTGCCGCGATACCATGATTCATCAGCTCGGCGATGGCGTTGTAATCACTCACGATGACGCCGTCGAAGCCGTGTTTCTCTCGCAGCCAGCCCCGCAACAGCCGCGCGTGCGTCGTCATCGGGACGCCGTCGAGGTCCGTAAAGGAGGGCATGATGGTCGCGACACCGGCGGCGACGGCTGCCTCGAAGGGGGGCAGATACACCTCCTGAACCGAGCGTTCCGAGACATCGACGGAGGCGTACTCCCGTCCCGCAGTGACCGCGCCGTAGGCGCAGAAATGCTTCGCGCAGGCCGCCAGCGAGTCTGCCGCACCCAGCTCCTTGCCCTGAAAGCCGCGCACCTTGGCTTCCGCCAGCCGCCGTCCCAGCCAGGGGTCCTCCCCCGGTCCCTCCACACCTCGCCCCCAGCGCGGATCGCGCGAAACGTCCAGCATCGGAGCGAAAGTCATGGCCAGCCCGTCGGCGGTCGCCTCGATGGCGGCCTCCCGTGCCGTCATCGTCCAAGCTCCCGGATCGAACGTGGCGACTTCGGCCAGGGGCACCGGGAACTGCGTGCGGTGGCCGTGGATGATGTCGAGGCCGATGAGCAGTGGGATGCCCAGTCGGGAGCCTTCCACGGCCAGTTTCTGCATTTCGTGGCAGTGCGCCGCCCCCACCATATTGAGGAGATTTCCCACCGTGCCGTTGCGGATAGACTCGGTCGAGTCGCCCGCCAGGACCGGGCCGGTCACCGCGTAGCTGGAGGCCGTCATGGTGAGCTGGCCGAGCTTTTCCGCCAGCGTCATGGCGGCAATCAACCTGTCGATGCGACTCATGGCAAAATAACGTCGTCCTATCAAGGCCTCAGGAAGTAATGATAGATCGGTCGCAAGCAGAAATCGCCAGCGCCGCCGCTGAGATTGACGAAGCCGCCCACGCAGGACTCGTGCCGCAGCTCAGCATGATGATCCGGGCGCTCCTGGGCAACGCCGTCCGCAACCAGCTCCTGCTCCTCGGGGTGTCGGTTTTTGGGGTCATCGTCGCCACGGCCTACGGGCAGAACCGCCTCAACAACTGGAACAAGCCCTTCTACGACGCCCTGGCGCGCCGCGACCTGCGGGAGTTCGTCATCCAACTGGGCGTGTTCGCCATCATTGCCGGCTGCCTGCTGGTGCTGAACGTGGGGCAGCGCTGGCTGGGTGAGATGTTGAAACTGAAGCTGCGTGCCGGTCTCGCCACCGACCTCATCGGCAACTGGTTGCAGCCGCGGCGCGCGTTCCGCATGGCCAACGCCGGGCCGATCGGCGAGAACCCCGACCAGCGCATGCACGAGGATGCGCGGCACCTGGCCGAGCTGTCCGCCGACCTGGGGATAGGCCTGCTGCAGTCCTCGATACTGCTCCTGACGTTCGTGAGCGTGTTGTGGGGCATCTCGAGCGGTTTCGCGTTGACTGTTGGCGGGCATCACATCGCCATCCCGGGCTACATGGTGTGGGCGGCCCTGTTTTACGCCGGTACCGGCTCGCTGTTGAGTTTCTGGGTGGGTGGCAGTCTCATCGACCGGAACGCGAACCGCTACGCACGTGAGGCGGACTTGCGGTATTCGCTGGTGCGCGTGAACGAGCACATCGACGCCATTGCGCTCGCCGGCGGCGAGGCCGACGAGGAGCGCCGGCTGCAGGTCGATCTGAACAGCGTGTTCGCGGCAACGCGACGCCTGGTCATCGGACTCACGAACCTGACCTGGGTGACCGCCGGCTATGGATGGTTCACGCTGGTCGCGCCGATTCTCGTGGCGGCTCCCCTGTATTTCTCGAAGTCGCTTTCTTTTGGGGGCCTGATGGTCGCCGCCGGTGGCTTCACCCAGGTGCAATCCTCCCTGCGTTGGTTCGTCGACAACTTCAGTGTCATCGCGGACTGGCGGGCGACCTTGCTGCGCGTGGCGAGCTTCCGGCGTGCCCTCATCGCGACGGATGCACTGCACGATGTCGAAAGTCAGATTACGTTCGCCACGGGCGAGCCCGGCCGGATCGCCATCGAGAATCTCGAGATCGCCTCTCCCGCCGGCTGCACGATGTTGGCGGAGCGTCACGTCGAGGTGAAAGCAGGGGAGCGCATTCTCATCGTCGGCGAGCCGGGTACGGGTAAGACTCTGCTGTTCCGTGCGCTCGCGGGCCTGTGGCCGTGGGGGGCTGGCCGGGTGTCACATCCGCCGGGCGAGGATCTCTTTTACATGCCGCGGACGCCCTACTTGCCGCCGGGTACGCTGCGTGAGGCGCTCGCGTACCCTTCTACGGTCGATAAGTTCAAGAGTGCAGATTACAGCGGCGCTCTCGCCCGCCTCGGTCTCGAGCATCTCGAGCCGCTGCTGGATGTGTCGAAGCGCTGGGACCACGAGTTGACCGAGGACGAGCAGCAACGGCTCGAGTTTGCAACCTTGCTGCTGCACGCGCCACACTGGGTGCTGATCGACGAGGTGCTGGACTCTCTCGATCCGGATTCCCTGGAGCGCGTGAGCGAGGTGCTCACGAAGGATCTAAGGCACGCCGGTATCGTTTATATCGGTCGGGCGGAGACGCGCGACAGGCTGTTCTCCCGGGTGGTGCATCTCATCAAGGATCCCGCCTTGCGGCGCCTGCCCCGGAAAGGGGCGCCAACGGCCGCGGCCCAGAGCGCCGCGGCGTGATCGATCTGCACTCGAGAGGAAGTGTCCGTGGCCAAACCTGACTCCGCCAAGCCGGATGTGCGCTCTTTGAGTGGACTGCCGGACGAGCAGCTCCTCGAGATCGTGCAGCGCCAGACGTTCCGATTCTTCTGGGACGGGGCCCACCCGGATTGCGGACTGGCGCGTGACCGGATTCCAGTAGGGCCTCCGGACCGGGAGGACCTCGTGGTCACGGGCGGATCCGGCTTCGGCATCATGGCTCTCATCGTTGCCGTGGAGCGCGGTTGGGTGTCACGCGACGAGGCACTCGCACGGCTCCGATCGATCCTGGACCTGTTGTATCGCGCAACGTGCTACCACGGAGCTTTCTCGCATTTCATCAATGGACGCACCGCGGCCACGATCCCGTTCTGGCGCAAGGACGACGGCGCCGACCTGGTCGAGACCTCCTTCCTCTTCATGGGATTGCTGTGCGCGCGCCAGTATTTCGAGCGTGACACGCCGGCGGAGCGCGAGGTCCGCGGGCGCATCGGCGGACTCTGGGAGGAGATGGAGTGGAGTTGGTTCACCCAGGGCGGCCGCGAGCTGCTCTACTGGCATTGGAGTCCCAACAACGGTTGGGCCATGGATCACGAGATCCACGGCTGGAACGAATGCCTGGTGACTTACGTGTTGGCGGCCGGGTCACCGCGCTATCCCATCGATCCGCTGGTGTATCACCGCGGGTTCGCTTCGGGACGGGAGTTCGTCAACGGACGTTCATACTACGACATTCCGTTGCAGCTCGGCATGCCTTACGGCGGGCCGCTGTTCTTCTGTCATTATTCATTCTGCGGTCTCGATCCGCGCGGATTGCAGGATCGCTACGCCGACTACTGGGCGCAGAATGTCAACCACGTGCGGATCAACTACTCGCACTGCGTGACCAACCCCGGTAAGTTCAAGGGTTATGGCACCGACTGTTGGGGGCTCACGGCCAGCGATGACCCCGACGGCTACTCGGCTCATGCTCCGGACAATGACAACGGCACGATTTCGCCGACGGCGGCGTTGTCGAGTCTGCCGTACGCGCCGCAGGAGGTGACTCGTGCACTGCGTCATTTTCTGGCGGAGCACGGCGAGCAGGTCTGGGGCCACTACGGTTTCGTGGATGCCTTCTGCGAGCAGCGCAACTGGTTTGCCAACACTTTCCTGGCTATTGACCAGGGGCCGATCATTGTCATGATCGAGAACCAGCGCAGCGGCTTGTTGTGGAGGCTGTTCATGAGCGTACCCGAGGTGCAGGCCGGGTTGCGCCGGCTCGGGTTCTCGAGTCCCTGGCTCGCCCCGGCGGGGCGCCCCTGATGGAGGCGCTGGCCCAGCGGTCCTCGGCGCGACACCTGGCCTGGAGCTACGCTGCCTTCATTTCCGCCGTCGTCGCCCGTAGCGATGGCAGCCGATAAGAAAGCTCCACGCAGCGCCGCCGAGCGCGAGGAGGCCGACCAGACGGGCCTGTTCCGGCAGGTGGGCCTGATCTTTCGGGCGATCGCCGGCTCGGGTGTCGGCAAGGCGTTGGTCTGGCTGATTATCTTCCTCGTCCTCGTCATCATTGCCACAGCGTACATGCAGATTCGCCTGAACGCGTGGAACAAGCCCTTCTACGACTCCCTGTCACGCCGCGACGTGCACGACTTCGTCAATCAGCTCGGCGTGTTCGCCGTCATCGGGACGATTCTCACAGTGCTGAATGTGGCGCAGACCTTTCTCGGCGAGATGTTGAAGGTGAGGCTGCGCGATGGGCTGGTGCACGATCTCGTGCGCGATTGGATGTTGCCTCGGCGCGCCTTCTGGCTCGCCAATGCCGGCTCGATGGGTGTCAATCCCGACCAACGCATGCACGAGGATGCGCGCAAGCTGTGTGAGCTCTCGTCCGACCTGGGGATGGGCTTGCTGCAGGCGTCGATTCTGTTCATTTCCTTCGCCGGCATTCTCTGGGGCCTGTCGCAGGATTTCGTGTTCCGCATCGCCGACAAGGACTACGCGGTGCCGGGGTTCATGGTGTGGGCCGCCGTGCTCTATGCGGGCTTGGGGTCGCTCGTGAGTTACTGGGTGGGTGGCAGTCTCATCAACCGCAACTCGGAGCGCTATGCCCGCGAGGCGGACTTGCGGTTCTCCCTGGTCCGGGTCAACGAGCACCTCGACGGCATCTCCCTCGCCAGCGGCGAGGTGGACGAGCGCCGGCGGATCGAGCTGCATCTGGGTAATGTTCTGGCGGCCACGCGACGCCTCGTGCGCGGGCTCACCAACTTGAGATGGGTGACGGCTGGCTTCGGTTGGGTCACGATCGTCGCGCCCATTCTGGTCGCAGCGCCGATCTACTTCGCGGGCAAGATCTCTTTCGGCGGTCTCATGATGGCTGCCGCGGCTTTTACCCAAGCACAGTCCTCCTTACGCTGGTTTGTAGACAACTTCAGCCAGATCGCCGACTGGCGGGCCACGTTGTTGCGCGTCGCGAGCTTCCGCTTCGCCCTGACTCATACCGAGGAGCTGCGCGAGTTCGATAGTCGGATCGAATACTCCGAAGGCGAGCCCGGCACGATTACAATCACCGACCTCAAGATCGTGTCAGCGGCCGGGTGGGATCTGCTCCGCGAAAAGAGTGTCGTCGTGCGTGCGGGCGAGCGGGTCCTGGTAGTCGGTGCGCCTGGAACGGGGAAGACCTTGTTGTTCCGGGCGTTGGCCGGCTTGTGGCCGTGGGGCTCGGGTAGTATCAGCCAGCCCAAAGGGGAGAGCACCCACTACCTGCCGCGCGGAACGCCCTACCTGCCACGGGGCACCTTGCGGGAGGTTCTCGCCTATCCGTTGAAAGTGGATGCCTTCGAGGCGGATGCTTTCGCGCACGCATTGCGGCGGCTCGGCCTGGATCGCCTCGAGTCGCAGCTCGATGTGACGCAACGCTGGGACCGCGACTTGAGCCAGGACGAGCAGGTCTCGCTCGCGTTCGCCCGAATCCTGTTGCAGAAACCGTCGTGGCTGCTCGTCGATGATACTTTCGGCTCGCTCGAAGATGAGACGTTGGAGCGCGTCACGGATATCTTCTCCCAGGAGCTCGCCAGCACCGGCCTCATCAACATCGGCCGGTCGGCGCAATCGCGCGATCCGTTCTTCTCGCGGGTGCTGCACCTGGTGAAGGCGCCTCCCAATCTCACGCTGGCGCACGATGCCACCAGCTCGAAACAGCCGGCAGGGCAGCCATGAGGTTACGGTCGTGCGGGCTGGCGCTGCTGCTGTTGGTGCTGCTGCCCTCGTGGGCGCTGGGGCAGAACTTCGATTTCAAGCCGCCGGCGAATGTGAGCGATCCGGCCACGCCGGGGGTCATGCGCGACCTGGCGGAGCGCATTCTGCCGGTCTACCAGGAAAACGACCCCGAGCGCTACCTGTCGAATCTGTCGGCGTTACAGTTGGTTGCGGGCAACTACACGGCAGCGAATGTCTCGCGCCAACAGTTGCGGGACCGGCGCCGTGCCGCCGATGCCGGCCGTCCGGCGCAGCGCAGTCTGATACTCGATCTATATACGCGGGCTCGCGCGATCGAGGCCACCAATCGGGTGCCGTTCGCGCAGGCATTTACTACCGCTTACAAGGATACGATTCCCAAGCTCAATGATCTGGATGCTTACACCGTTTCGGGGTGGCTGGTCTCGCCCTTGGCGGCGTATCGGGACCCGGTGCAGCGACTGTTCGATCAGCGGCGGTCCAAGGGGAACATTGAGTTGCCTGAAGCCCTGCAGCTCGTCCAGGAATATGCGGTCTACGAGGCTTATCGGAACTTCGGACCCATCGTGGGGGCGCTCGATGCGGAGGACGAGCAGCGGCGCTACGAGTCGGTCGAGGACATTCTGATCAGCGTGCACAAAGATGTGAACATCGCGGCGCGGTTGGTGCGGCCCAAGACTTCCGGCAAACCTTTGCCGACGTTGCTGGAGTACACGACGTATCTGACGCCGGGGTATATCAGGGAAGTCGCGGCCCACGGGTACGTTGGAGTGATCGCTTATGCGCGGGGGACGGGCAGGAGCACTGGCACGGCTGTTCCTTACCAGCACGACGGGGAGGACGTACGCGCGGTGGTGAATTGGATCGCGATGCAGCCGTGGAGCGATGGCCGTGTCGGGATGTACGGTAGTACCTACAGCGGGTTTACTCCGTGGGCCGCGGCAAAGAAGTTGCCGCCGGCCTTAAAGGCCATTGCCGCGACGTCGCCTTCCGCACCGGGGATCGATGTGCCGGATGATGGGGGTGTATTCCGCAACTTTGCGTATCGGTGGTCGCTGTATGTCATGAACGCGATCGACGACAAGGGGTACGACGACGAGGCAGCCTGGAGGGCGGTGGATCAGAAGTGGTATGCGAGCGGGCAGGCTTATCGGGAGTTTCCCAGCTTCTTCGGCAAGCCCAACTACCTGTTTCTGCGCTGGCTCAATCATCCCAGCTATGACAAGTTCTGGCAGGCCTTCATTCCTTATGGGAAGGAGTTGGCGAAGGTCAACATCCCCGTGCTGACGATCACGGGCTACTACGCGGCCGGGGAGTCCGGTGCGCTGTATTACTTCAACGAGCATCGCAAGCATGATCCGCATGCGGACCATACGTTACTGATCGGGCCTTACGATGACGGGGTGACGGTGGGTGGGGTGCAGTCCGTTCTGCGGGCTTACCCTGTTGATGCGGTCGCGCAGGTGGATTTGCGGGAGCTGCGGTATCAGTGGTTCGACCACGTGCTGAAGGGGGCGCCGGTGCCGGGGTCGCTCCAGGGGCGGGTCAATTACGAGGTCATGGGGGGGAATGAGTGGCGGCACGTGGAGTCGCTGGATGCGATGGCCAATGGCTCTTTGAAGTTTTATCTCGATGCGACGGCGGTGAACGCCAGTCATCGGTTGGCGCAGCACATCACGCCTGCCAAAGCCAAGGCTGCTGCGGCGGCGGGTAAAGGGAAGTCCTCCAAAGGTAAGGCTGCTGCGCCTCCCCCTCCGACGTTCGTTTCGGAGGAGGTGAATCTGACCGATCGCAACGATGCGACCAGTTGGGCGCCGCAGGTGGATATTGTCAGTCACAATGTGGATGTGCGGAATGCGACGGCTTACGTCAGTGATCCGTTGCCCAAGCCGTTGGAGCTGGCGGGTGCGTGGTCGGGTCACCTCGATCTCACGGTCAACAAGGTTGACGTTGACCTGCGGATCGCGGCCTACGAGCTTCTACCTAACGGAGACTACGTCGCTCTTTTCGAGCCGTACACCCTCCGCGCCAGCTACGCCAAGGACCGACTCCACCGTCGCCTGCTCAAGGCAGGCGAGCGCCAGGTTGTGGCTTTCAAGATCGAACGCCTCACGAGTCGCAGGCTGCAGCCCGGGAGTCGTATTGTGTTGATCCTCGGGGTCAACAAGCGTCCCGACGAGGAGATCAACTACGGGACTGGAGAGGATGTCAGTACCGAGTCGGTTGAGAGTGAAGGCGCCAAGACGCCTGTAAAGATTCGTTGGTGGAATGATAGTTATATTGAGATGCCGGTGCAGCGCTGAGCGTCGTCCGCCTTCGCGGAAGGTCACCGGTAATTGCTTTTTCCGACAAAAGAACGATTTCGATCAGCGCTGCGAATGTGGTTCCTCGGGTAGACGTGCTGAGCTAGTGGTTTCGACGCCGGCCCTTCGGTCGTGCGATCCGCTCGGCCTCAATTTGCGTCGAAGACGGATTGCAGGTTCGGAGCATCGAACGCCCGCTCGACCCAGGCTTCGATACGTTCGACGTCTGCGGAAGTGATCTGGTGACGGATAAGATCGGGTAGGGCGCCGAATCGTTTCTCGAGCAGGCGCGCCAAGATTTTCGCTTCGCCGCGGGCCTCTCCTTTTGCCTCTCCCTCAGCTAGTCCTTTTTCATAGAAGTCGTCGGTAAACCAGCCCATGATTTTTTCCTTTCGATCGGGCACGAGTTGCTCTAGCGTCTCGTGCATTGCTTTGTAGTTTCTTGCTATCGGTGCTTTGTTTAGATAAGTCAGGATTACGAACAAATCCTTATCGTTAAGCTCAGGGGCCTCCGCCAGGACTAGCGCTATGCAATTGAGCAGGTCTGGCCGTCGGCTGTATTTTAGTGCCTTCAGGAAGGCCCGCAACCGTACTTCTATAGACAACGTTCGGTCGTCGATGGGGGCGAGATCGACCAACGCGTGTCGGAAAGACGGGATATAGGGGCGCAACGGTTCGGGTACCGCGCCAAACAGTTCGGCGAACTCGCAGGAGAAAGTCCAGCCTTCCGGCCCGTGATGCGCCAGCAATGGAAGTACGGGAGGGAGAGGTAGTTGCTTTTCGTTTCGTTCGTACCATTGGATCAATATCCGGATCACGTATCGCAGGAGTTGTAGACGCGCGCCGGCGTCTGGGGAGCTTTTGTGCTCCATCAGGACGTAGGCATAGGCGTCGTGGGTGCTTTTTAGTTGAATTCGGTAAAGCAGGTCCGAGTGGTGCTGGCGGAGTTCCTCGTCAACGAAGGATCCTGGAACGGGTTCGGGTGGCTCGGGGCCGAGGAGGTCTGCTACCTCTGCTGGCAGGTGTTCGCGCAAAAACAGAGCGGCGAGCGTGGGATCGCTCAAAACCTGCTTGAAGAAGGCGTCGTGGATGTTGGTGGGCTGGGTTGACATGTGCACGACTATTCAAACACGAAAGGTATTTGAAGGTAACCACTTGAATGTGGTTGAAGTGCTCAATAATTCGCAGTGAGTTGCGCTCTGGCTGCGTGCGCTTTTCCACGGCTCAGGCGCGTGAAGTTGATGCGTGAGGAGTTAACGTCGCGCTGTCACGCGGTGCGGCGCGAGGCGGTTTCGCGCGAATTCGCCGGCTCGTGCGAAGAGGTACCGCGTCTGGTTTGGTATAATCGGTCGCTGTGGGCGAGTCAGTTAGAGGGAGTGTCTAAGTGTTCAGGTCCATTCAGGATTGGTATGCGGCTCAGTGCGATGGCGATTGGGAGCATGAGTTTGGGGTAAAAATTGCCACACTGGATAACCCGGGGTGGTCGGTCTCAATCGATCTCGCTGGCACGGCGCTCGAGAATGCGGAGTTCACGGAGATTTCAAACCTCGCTCCACAGGTCGACTGGATCAATAGCAAGGTGCAGGGAAGGAAGTTTGAAGGGCGTTGCGGGCCCGGGATGCTCGAAGCCGTTATATCTAGCTTTCTCGCCTGGGCCAATGACGTTAGCGGCCCAGGCCTGCGCCGTTGACCAGAGAGGTGTCGTCGCTGAGGGCCACTTTCAAGGGGGTGAGCCAAGGCTCGAAGTGGCGCCACTGGTCGAGGCCTTCCTTGAAGATGGGGCGGCGGACTTGCTCGGAGCTGGCGGTGCGGACGCTGCGTTGGGTTTTCCAGAACTCGAGGCAGGCGGGCTCGAATTCGAGGCCGCAGAAATCGAGCAGGCGGCGGACGTTGGACTCGAGGTTGTCCACTACGTCTTCGTGTTGGACGCGTAGGACCTTGCCCGGGAGCACCTCGTCCCAGTGTTTCATCAGGTCGACGTAGGTGCGGTAGTAACGGGCGATGTCTTCCAGTGAATAGGTGAACTCCTGGCCGCTGGCGAAGAGTTGTTTGAAGTTGCTGAAGCAGCACGCCATCGGCTCGCGGCGAGCGTCGATGATGCGGGCGCGGGGGAGGATGAGGTGGATCAGGCCGATGTGGCGGAAGTTGTTCGGCATCTTGTCGATGAAGAAAGGGCGGCCCGCGACGCGGTAGATGCGGGTGCGGACGAGGTAGTCCGCGCCGAACGCGGCAAAATCACGCGGGGTTAGGGAAGTCAGAACCCGAGGGTAGGGCGGCTCACTCTCGGCGGCGCCTGCGGTGCCAGTGGCGTCTGCAGCTGCGGTGGCGACCGCAGCGCGGCTGTTGAGTTGATGGACCAGCCGAGGGATCTCCGCGAGCTCCATCGTGCCTTCGACCTGCGAGTGGGAGGCAAGGATCTGTTCGATCAGGGTGGAGCCGGAGCGGGGGAGGCCCACGATGAAGATGGGGTCGGGGGCGGGGCAGCCCGTGCCCGCGCTGGTGTGCGCGCCCATGGCCGCGCCGGCGCTCGGGTCCACGCCCACGCCCGCGCCGGCGCCCACGCCCGTGCCGGCGCCCACGCCCGTGCCGGCGCCCACGCCCGTGCCGGCGCCCACGCCCGTGCCGGCGCCCACGCCCGCGCGGGCCGAGAAAAACTCGCGGGTGCACACCTCCTTTTGAAGGCGCGTGTTGAGTTCGATGGACTCGGATCGATAGTTCGTCGACGCCCTCTTCAACAAGTTGCCACGCTCGTAGTACCCGAACGACGCGGCGTAGTCGCCACGGTCCTCGAGCGCTTTGCCAAGGGCAAAACACAGGTGGTAACGGTCGACAGACCCCGTGCGCGTGTTGCTTTCCTCCGCGCGCATCCGGGCGACCTCGTCGTCGCTGAAGCGATAGGTTTTGAGGTTGGCGAGGCTCCAGTAAGCGTCGCCGTAGTTGGGACGGGCGGCGCAGGAGGCCCGGTAGGCCTCGATGGCTTCGTCAGCACGCCCAAGCGTCTTCAGCGAGTGGGCGATCGAGAGATGCACCTCGGACGCATTGGCGGCTGTGGGAAGTAGTTCCCGGTAGAGGGTCAGGGCGCGCTCGTGGTCCCCAACTGCGACGACGGCATTGGCGTATGTGGTGCGGAAGAGCTGGTTGCCAGGCTGCTTGGCTAACAGCTTGTCCAGCTCTCCCAAGGCTTGCAAAGGTTTGTGGCGTTTGACCAGCGTGGTGGCATAGTCGTGCCGGGCCGCATCGTAGTCGGGAGCCTTCAGCAGCACCGCTTCCAGCAGCACTTCCGCGTCTTCGAGGACGTCGAGCTCCATGCCGATGCGAGCGAGGAGCCTCATGGCCTCCACGTCGTCGCCATGTTGTAGCAAGTAGGGACGGATCACCTGTTCTGCCAGGGCGAAGTCCCCATCGCAGAACATGGCCGTTGCCGTTACGACCTCGGGCGCAAGGCGGTCGAGGGTGGCGATGTGGGCGGCGGCTAGTTCAGCATCGCGCGCATTCCCCGTCATCCGATACAACGACTGCAGAGTACGCCAACTGGCCGGCAATGCAGGGTTGAGGTTTACCGCGCGCAAGAACGCGTCGATGGCCCGCGGCGCTTCGCGCATGGCGACATAACAGTTGCCGCGCTCCTGGAACAGGCGGCTAAAGCGCGGATAAACAGCCTGAAGCGTATCCAAGGCACTCAAGGCTTCCGCGACGCGCCCCAGGTATCGCAGGCACACGGCGATCATGTACAACACGTCGCGGTTCTGCGGAACCGTCAGCGCAAGGGCGTTCGAAGCGTCCAGGGCAGCAGAGAAGTCGCGCGCCTCCATGAGGGCACGAATGCGGTGGACTTCGGCTTCTACGGGAGAGGTCGTAACTACCTCCCGCCCCCGGGCACCAGCTCCTCGCCGAGGGCTTTCTTGAGCGGCTCGAGCCACGGCTCGAAGTGGCGCCACTGCTCGACGCCCTCCTTGAAAATGGGACGCCGCACCTGCTCGGAGCTCGCCGTCCGCACACTGCGTTGGGTCTTCCAGAATTCCAGGCACTGCGGCTCGAACTCCAGGCCGCAGTGCTCGAGGATGCGCCGCACGTTGCTTTCGAGGTCATCGACGAGTGCCTCGTGCTGGATGCGCAGGACCTTGCCGGGCAGCACCGCGTCCCAGTGCCGCATCAGGCGCACGTAGGCCTTGTAGTAGCGGCCGATGTCATCGAGGCTGTAGGTGAACTCCTGCCCGCTGGCGAAGAGTTGCTTGAAGTTGCTGAAGCAACAAGCCATGGGCTCGCGCCGCGCATCGATGATCGTGGCGTTCGGCAGAATGAGGTGCAGCAGCCCGATGTGCCGGAAGTTGTTCGGCATTTTGTCAATGAAACGCGGCTTGCCGGCTGTGCGCACGACGCGGGTGTCCTCGAGGTACTTCTCCCCGAACTCCCGGAACTTCTCGAACGCCAAGGACGTCAGCACCCCGGGGTACTTCGACTGCCCGACGTTGTCCTCGCGGCCGGAGAGGTGCAGCGCCAGGCGCGGGATCTCAGCCAGCTCCATGGTGCCCTCGACGCGGGAGTGCGAGGCCAGGATCTGCTCGAGGAGCGTCGAGCCAGCCCGAGGCAGTCCGACGATGAAAATCGGGTCGCCCTGCGGGCAACCGCTGCCGCGGCGGGCGGCGAAGAGCTCCGCCGTGCACACTTCTTCCTGCCGCCGCGCCGACTGCTCGAATTCCTCGATCTTGTAGCGGCTCTCCTTGCGCTTGAGGCTGTTGCCGCGCTGATAGAACGTGAACGACTCCTCGTAGTCGCCGGCGTCCTCCAGGGCCTTGCCCAGGGCGAAATTCAAATGGTATCGGTCGATCAGCGCCGTCGGCTGTGCCTCCGCCCCGGCGCGCATGCGCGCGATCTCGTCCTCGGTGAAGCGGTAGGTTTTCAGATTCGCCAGGCTCCAGTAGGCGTCGCCGAAATCCGGGCGCGCCGCCGCCGCGGCGCGGTAGGCCTCGATGGCTTGCCCCTGTTGCCCCATGGTCTTCAGCGCGTGCCCGATCGACAGATGCAACTCGGCCGCATCGGGAGGCGCGCCCACGAGGAGATCCCGATAAACCTGTAACGCTTCTTCGTGGCGCCCGAGCCCCGCCCAGGCGTTTGCCTGGGTCGTCCGGTAGCCCCGATGCTTGGGGTCCAGTGCGAGCAGCTTCCCGGCTTCGGTCAGTGCCTCGGGAAACTTGTGCCGCTGCGCCAGGACGTTGGCGTACTCGAAGCGCGCCGCATGATAGTCAGGCTGCGCCACGAGGACGCTCTCGAGCAGGTACTCGGCGTCGTCGAGCACCTCGAGTTGCACGCCAATGCGTGCCAACAGTCGCATGCCTTCGATATCGGTGGGGTGATCGAGCAGATGGCGGCGAATGACATCCTCGGCCCCGTAGACATCGCCTTCCGAGAGAATGTTCGTCGCACTGACTACCGCCGGCGGCAGTGTCGCCAGCTTCGTGGCGTTGGCGCCGGCAAGGCGGGAGTTCGCCTCATCACCGATCGAGGTGTACAACGCGGCCAGCGCTTTCCAACTCGCCGACAAGGTCTGGTTGAGAGCGACGGCCTGCTGATAGGCCGCGATCGCGGCGCGCGTCTCTCCGACGGCCCGCAGGCAATGCCCGCGCTCCTGGAAAAGGCGGCCGTAGGCTGGATGAAGCGTCTCGAAGCGCTCGAGGGTCCGCAGCGCGTCCGCGATTTTGCCGAGGTAGCGCTGGCTGACCGCCAGCAAGTACAGAACGTCCCGGTTTTCCGGGACCTCTATGAGGAGTGCGTTGGCGCCGTCCACGCACTGCACGAACTGGCGTTTTTCCACCAGTCCGCGCAGGCGTAGAACTTCAAGCTCGACCCGTGATGCCAAATCCGACCTTACTTATTCCCCAGGAATTTGTAGCTGAACCGCAGTCCTACCGTCCGGGGACGGTTGACCGTCACCTCTTTGTACCACTGGCGGTAGTCCGACCACAGCTCCGCCCGCGTATCGGTGATGTTGGTCCCATACGCTTCGACCAGCCAGGCGTCCTTGGTCACGCCGACGGCGAGGTCGTAAGTGGTCCACCCCGGATTGTCGTAGTTGATCGAATTGCCCTGCAGGTCCTTCGTCAGGGTGTCCGTGGACGAGAATGAATGCGCCTGGTGGACCGCGGCGATTTGCGCGTACGGACTGTAGTCGCCGATCGTCGTGTCGTACCGCAGGCGGATATTCATCTGGAACGGTGGCGAACCGGCGAGCGGCTCGCCCAGGGACCCGGTCGGGTTACCCAGTCCGATGGAGGCCCAATTGATCGGCTGGCCCCTGAGCGGTCCCTCGGTGTAGGAGAAGTTGGCCGCCTTGACTAGCTCGCTCTGGTTCCAGGACGCGCCACCGGCCAAGGTGATCTCACGGGTGAGGCGCGCCGTCAGGGTGGTCTCGAGCCCCTTCACCCGGTAATCGCTACCGTTGGTGGTGAACGTGAGGTTGCCCGTCACGCCCGGGTCGAACAACGCAATCTGCACGCCTTTCCAATCCTCGCGATAGATCGCGCCATTGAATTGGATGCGATGGTCCCACCACTCGGTCTTCCAACCGATCTCGTTGTTCGTGAGGTAGTCCGGGGCGAAGGCCACGGGTGGCGACCACTTGCCCGTCAGCGGCGAGGAGGTCTCCACCGAGTTAGGCCGGTTGAAGCCGCCCGCGCGGAAGCCCTGCGACCACGTGTAGTACACCATGTGGTCGGGCGTGATGTGCCAGGTGAGGTTGGCGCGACTCCGGAAGCCCTTGTAGACCTTGTCGAGCCCCAACGCGTTGAGGTTGGTGAAGTTGGAATGGTTGACGCAAGGCTGCGTCGGCGTGGCCGTGCCCGAGAAGTCCTTACAGCCGAAGCTGCCTACGACCGCGCCTTCCTCGTCGGTTTCGATCCGGTAGTAGCGGGTACCGGCAGTCAGCGTCAATACCTTCGGGATGATGTCGAGATCGGCCGAGCCGAAGATGGCCTTCTGCGTGTAGCCGCGCTTGATGTCGTCGAAGAAGCCGTCGGTGTCACCCCTGACGTTCGGGTTGTTGACCGAGGGTGTCAACGGCACCAGCACCGCGCCCGGAGTGCTGTAACGTACCGGGTGCCCGTCCGGCAGCAGCGCCGAGCCGTTCAGCGTGTAGTAGCCGGTCGGCGGGGCGATGTTGCCGAAATACTGCGTGGCGGTCTTGTACAGCCAGTCGATCTGCTCATTGATGCGGTATTTCTCGTAGAACAGACCGCCGATGCCGCGGATCCGCCAGTCATCCGGAGTGCTCAAGCGGATCTCGTGGCTCATGTGCGTATTGTGCTCGACGTCGTGCCAGGTCGAGCTCGGCGAGAAACACTGTGACTTGCCGGTCGTCGAGTAGGCCGCGCTGACGCATTGGTAGTAGTTGGAATACTTGCCGCGCACGTAGTTCGTGTAATCCCCAATCTGGTTGATGTTGCGGACCAGGTAGCCGCCCGTGTACACGGCTTTCAGCGGGCCGATGCGCCCGTTGATCGTCCAGGCCGTGCTTTCGAAACGGTCCTTGTCGAAGGCGGGGTTGTACAACTGCACGGTCAGGTCGGGTTGGCGGATGCCGTCCGAGCTGATTTGCTGCTCGGCGAACACGCCGTCGGCTTCCATGTCCTGGTAGGACTGGCTGAGCAGCACGTTCCAGTCTTCATTGATCTTGTACAGCAGCTCCGCGCGAATGCCCTTGTAGCTGACCGGGTTGATCGCGTTGGCGACCTGGCCGGCGTTACTGAGGGTCTGGCAGTTTGCGGGGCAGGCGTTGTACTGGTAGTGGACACCGGCGTCGGTGGGTTTGCGAGCGAACGTGCCCGGAATGTTGTTGATGTAACCGCCGCGGTTCTCATCGTAGATCACCGCGCGAGCCGCCAGGGTATCATTGATCAACGGCAGGTTGATCGTCGCGTCGATGTTGGTGCTGTGATCGCCGTGGGCCGTGGTGGCATAACCCGCGTTGAAGTTTGCCTCGGTCACATCAAGCTTCGGCTTGTTGGTGATGTAACGCACCACGCCGGCTTGTGCGCCGGCACCGAACAGGGTGCCCTGTGGACCTTCGAGCACCTCGATGCGCTCCATGTCCGCCGCGTAGATGTCGAGGTTTCTGGCAGGCAGCTGGCCTGACTGGTCATCCAGGTAGATGGCGACGTTGGGAAAGCCACCCACGACACCCGCGCCCTGGATGGCGCCTACAGCGGCGGCCAGGCCGCGCATGTAGATGTTCTGCTGTCCCGGGCCACCGCCCTGGGAGGTGACGTTCGGTAGGTACTTTATGTAATCGTCGAACGTGGTGACGTTGAGTTGCTTCAGCGTCTCGCCAGTGAGCGCCTGCACCGTGATGGGCACGTCCTGGATGTTTTCTGTACGGCGCTGAGCCGTTACCGTTACCTCGCTGAGACCGAGGTTATCTTCCGGCGCCACCTCGGCGTCTGCAGGCGCAGCCGCGTATGAGACTGCGGAGTGGGCGGCCATAATGGCGGCAACCGCGCAATAGACCCTATGGTTTGCTCTCAAGCTGGTCTCCCCGATTTCTAATAGTCATTTCGGTAGAACCGCTGGCGCCCCTCTAGAAGCCCGTCTGAAGACCCAAGCTTCTGCTCCAGCTCGCTCAGGTGGCGTTTGGGCAACAATCGCTACCCGCAGCCCCCCACCTTAAACTTTCACACCCGTATCATCGCATCAAGCGGAAAAAAAACATGGCGGTATCCAAAAATGGAATGGTCCGCTTCCTGCGGTGCACGCCATCGCAGCCATGACGCGAGGGTTCAATCGCAACACACTGACGGCGTCGCGAAATGAATCCCCGCGACATCACTGCTGTACCGGCGCGCCGCTCACGGAAGTTGTGTGCCGAAGTCGACCCAGACCGGGTCGCAGTAGGCCTTATGACCCTGGTCGTCCTCGACAAGCAGCTGGTACCAACGGGTGCCGTGGGTCGGGACCCGGAAATTGATGCGCGTGCGCTGCGTGCCGTGGGGAAATGCCCAGGTCTGCGCCACCTTGCCCCCACCAACCAGCTCGGCCCGTTTCAGGCCGACAACCGAGCCGAGCTCGAAGGCCAGCCCGGAGGCCGTCCCGTGCCCCGGCCTGACTGTGTCACCGAACAGAACCGACGGGAAAACCAGCGGCCCGCGACTCACGTAGGCGTGCCCGTCGAGCAGGGCCCGTGCAAAGGATTGGGGTGTCAGCTTGCCATCCACGTGAGCGAAGGTGCGTATACGTCCCGACTCGTCGGTCCAGACGTCGTGGGTATCGGTACCCGCCGCGAGGTAATAGTGTTTGCCCGCATTCCAGAAATCCCAGAGGCGGTGCAGCACCTTGTCGTCGTCTTCCGGCACCGTGGCGTTGATTTCGACCAGGTTGAAGCCCGGATCGAAGCCCCCGGGGGCGAGGTGGGCGTCGACACTGGCGAAATAGCCGTAAGGGATGAACGGGTGGTTGGCCTGGATGACCAGGGCTCCCTGGCGGCGCGCCTCTTTGAAGACCTCCGTGACGGTTGCGGTGCTCGTGTCGATGGCGAGCCGCTGCGAAGGCGTAAGGGGGTAGGCGTTGAAATGCCCCCAGGAAGGGGAGAGCTCCAGCGACGGGATGAAGGGAATGCCGCGCTGCCGCGCGATCGATTCCAGCGCGTCATGATTGACGGTCGAGTCGTGGTCGCTGACAAAGAGGAGATCGAGGCCCGCGGCGAGTTGCGAACGCGCCAGGTCCGCCGGCGGCGTGACGGCCTCGGCCTGGTCGGCGTGGTGATGGAGGTCTGCGGCAAACCACCCCTTCGAGCGGGTGTCGAACTGTTGAGTCAACACGACGCTGACGGGTTGGGTTGTGCCTGGTCGGAGCGTCACACTCACTTCCCGCGGAGCCGCAACGAACCCGCCACCCGAGGCCACGCCAAAGACATAAGCCCCCGGGGCCAAAAGGAGATCGGCGTGGCCTTTGGCATCGAGCTCGGTGAAAAACGTCTGGCGTCCCAGGAATTGAACGAGCTGCCGCTGACCCCGCTCGATGGTGATTCGCGCGTCCAACGGCGCACCGTGGGAGTCTGCGACACGCATTTGCAGATGACCGCCACTGTCCAGGTCGTGGAAGTCACGGGCCAGACTCTCGTGGGACTCGATCCGCAGTGGTAAGGGCGTACTTTGCGACTTGTTCTTGCCCGTGGCGTAGAGGGTGTAGTCGCCCTCGGGCAGCGGCAAGTCGTAGTGTCCATCGTGACCGCCGAACGCCCAGGCAAACGGCTTGTGGTCCCGCTCCGCGATCACGACCGGCTCATCGACCGCATGGCCCGCGCGATCGGTCACTACACCGAGTACCTCTCCCGCAACGAGCTTCTTACGCTCGATTTCGGCGCGCACCACCGGAGAAAGGTCGCCGCGTGGCCCGACCTGCAGCCACCCGTCAAACGTGCGAGTGGCACCAGGCGCCAGTGTGTGTCGAAGATATAGGTCGCGTGACCCGTCGCCCACGTGGTCGAAGTAGGGTGCGTGAAGCGTTATCGCCCAGTCGGCGTCGTACGCCGTTACACGGTCGGACAAGGCGGCGTTTGCCGTCCCTTCAGTGACCCCGGCCATGCCCGGCACGGGAAACAGGAAACCGCCCTGGGGCCAGAGGGTCAGGCCGGAGAGCAGGTCCGGCAGGGCGGTGTCGCCCTCGTTGTGCATTGCGGACTGGATCTCGACGCGGTCGGAGCCGGCCGCGAGGGTGTAGGTGGTCGTAATCCTCACCTTCCCCCAGTCGCGGACGGCCTGGATGACGGCCCGATCGGGGCCCCGCTCGAGAATCGACACCCGGTGATAGGTGTTGGGCCACGCCGACCAGTTGTTGGGAATGAAGTCGGCGAACACGGTGTGGTCACGGCCTACCTGGCCGTCGCGGACGGGCGCGATATCGACGATGGCGCCGCGGGGTACGCCGTAGGGGGCGGGCGACTCGACGGCCAGGGCGAAGGCTAGCTTCTCGTTTCTGACGGTGATGTCACCGGCAGCCTTTGCGTCGCCGTTGATGATCGGAGTTGGACCGGTGATGACCTGTACGGCGAGGGCGAGGGTGACGCCGGCGATCACGGAAACCGCGCCATGGCTTCGAGGTCGTTCAGCTCCTGGTCGTTACGGATGTACAGGCGACTCGCGTCGCGTATGGGTTGGAAGTCCCACGGTTGATAGCGGCCCTGGCGCAAGGCTCCATACACGAGATGGCGCTGCCGCTGACTGGCCAACACCGCTTCGTGGATCGAGGGTATCGACCAACGGCGCGCCACTTCCTTGTGGAACTCGGCGAGGAGTCCCTTACTGTCGGGCTCCGCTGCGAGATTGCGCAACTCGTCGGGGTCGGCACCGAGGTCGTAGAGTTGGTCCGGATCGACCGGCGAGTGTATGAACTTGTGTCGGCCACGACGGATCATCACGATAGGCGCGATAGCGCTTTCGGCGAGATATTCACCGATGACCTCTCCGGGGGCCGGCCCGGCGCCGCTCAGGGCCGGCAACAGGCTGCGGCCATCCAAAGCCGCACCATAGTCCGGTGCCTTGCCTGCGTGGGTGAGCTCCGCAATGGTGGGCAGCAGATCCAACAGCGAGGCATGCTCTGAAACGCGACGAGGCGCGAAACGACCCGGCGCATGCACGATGAGCGGGATACGACAGGCGGGCTCGAAGAAACTCATCTTGTACCAGAGGCCGCGCTCGCCGAGCATGTCACCGTGATCGGCCAACAGCATGACGATCGTGTTGTCCGCGAAGCGCGCCTCTTGTAGCGTGTTGAGCAGAACGCCTATCTGATCGTCTACGTAGGAGACCGCGCCATAGTAGGCCCGACGCGCGGCGCGCACCTGCGCCTGCGTCGCAGTGGCGAGTCCCAGGCCGATGACGTGGCGCACGCGTTTTGAATGCGGATCCTCGCGACCGGTGGCTCCGAGGTCGCCAACACGCGGCATGTCGATCTCATCATCCTTGTAACGATTCCAGTAGGCCTCGGGTATTACGTACGGGTCGTGTGGATGGGTGAGCGAGGCGACCACGCAGAAGGGTCGCTTATCCCGACCGCGTGCGAGATCGAATAACTTCTGACGCGTGGCCGAGACGACCTCGTCGTCGAAGTCGACCTGGTTCGTGCGGGTGCACGAGCCGGCCTTTGTGACCGAATCCATTGTGTGATACCAACCCGGGCGCGCCTCGAAGCGCGTCCAATCGGGGGTCCACCCGAAATCGGCCGGGTAGATGTCAGTCGTGAGCCGCTCTTCGTAACCGTGCAACTGGTCCGGGCCGCAGAAATGCATCTTGCCGGCGAGCGCTGTTTGATAGCCGGCGCTGCGTGCGTAGTGGGCGAAGGTCGGCACGGAAGCCGCGAACTCCGCCGCGTTGTCGTAGGCGCCGATTCTCGAGGGCAACTGTCCCGCGGAGAACGAAAATCGCGATGGCGCGCACAGCGGGCTATTGCAATAGAAAGAGTCGAAGACCACGCCTTCGGCGGCCAGTCTGTCGATGTGCGGCGTGCGGGCGACGCGGCCACCATAGGCGCGCAGCGCGCCGGCCGTGAGCTGGTCGGCCATCAGGATGAGCAGGTTGGGGCGTTGGGTCATTCGAGTCCTTCGCGGCTCCAGGCGTGGCGCCGCCGTCATCGTAGTTAAAGATGACCGGGGTTTTGGCGATTGAACGGATGCGACGGGGCGGATGACTGTTCTGTCCGCCACGCGCTCCAGGCTAGGCGCCCCCGCCTAAAGGTAACTTGAGATAACTCAATGCCCTGGCGCCACATATTGCGGTGCCCCGGTACGAGTCGTATCATTTTTGTTCGACTCGCACGAGCCAGCACCGCATGTGGATCGTTAAAATCGCGCTCCAGCGGCCGTATACGTTTCTGGTTCTGGCGATTCTGATTCTTCTGATGGGTATCCTCGCGATCCTGCGGACCGCGACGGACATCTTTCCGGCAATCAACATTCCCGTGGTCGCGACCATCTGGCGCTACACCGGCCTGCAGCCGGAGGAGATGGCGAGCCGCATCGCGCTCACCAACGAGCGCATCGCCCAGACGACCGTGAACGACATCGAGCACACGGAATCCCAGTCGCTCAATGCCATCGCGGTGATCAAGTATTTCTTTCAGCCCCACGCGGACGAGCGGCTCTCCTATGCCCAGATCACCGGGGTCTCGCAATCGCAGCTGAAGAATCTGCCGCCCGGGACGACTCCGCCCTTCGTCCTGGCGTACAACGCTTCGACCGTCCCGATCATCCAGCTCGCGCTCTCGAGCGATACCCTCCCCGAAGCGCAGATTTTCGACGTCGCCAATAATACGATCCGTGTAGCTCTGGCCACCGTTCCCGGGGCGTCCATGCCGAACCCCTACGGGGGCAAGCAGCGCCAGATCCAGGTCGATTTGAATCCCGAGGCCCTGCGGGCGAAGGGTCTCTCCGGCAGCGACGTGACGGCGGCGATTGCCGCCCAGAATCTGATCCTGCCCGCCGGCACCCAGAAGATCGGCAGCCTCGAGTACTACATCGGCGTAAACGCCAGTCCCGCCACCGTCGAGGAGCTGAACGATCTGCCGATCACCGCCAGGAACGGCACCGTCGTTTATGTGCGGGACGTGGCCCACGTACGCGATGGCGCGCCACCGCAAACGAATATTGCGCGCCTGGGAGGACGCCGGGCGGCGCTGATCACCGTCCTCAAGAACGGTAGCGCCTCGACCCTCGACGTCATCAACGCCATCAAGGCCAGGTTGCCGCAGGTGCACGCCCAGGTGCCCGCGTTGCGGATCGAGCCGATCGGCGACCAGTCTGTCTTCGTGCGTGCGGCGATCTCCGGGGTGGTGCGCGAGGCGGTCATCGCGGCCTGCCTGACGGGACTGATGATCCTGCTGTTTCTGGGGAGCTGGCGCAGCACCCTCATCATTTTCATCTCCATCCCCCTGTCGATCCTCGCCTCCATTGCGTGCCTCGCGGCGCTGGGGGAGACCATCAACATCATGACCCTGGGGGGACTCGCGCTCGCGGTCGGCATCCTGGTCGACGATGCGACCGTGACGATCGAGAACATCAATGCGCACCTGGAGGAGGGCCAGGAGGTCGAAGAGGCGATCCTGAACGGCGCCCACCAGATCGCCTTGCCGGCCCTGGTCTCGACCCTTTCGATTTGCATCGTTTTCGTGCCGATGTTCCTGTTGGCGGGTATCGCAAAGTACCTGTTCGTACCCCTCGCCGAGGCGGTCGTGTTCGCGATGTTGGCCTCCTACCTGCTGTCGCGCACCCTGGTTCCCACTCTGTCGAAGTACTGGCTGCGCAAGTTCCGCGAACGGCCTGCGGTGCAACCGCGGGAGGGCGAGATCTCGGAAGCGAGCGTGTCCCGGGCGATTGATGAGCGCGCCGCCGAGCGGGCAGTGCAGGAAGCGCAGGCAGCGAAGGCCGCCGCGGATGCAGCCGCCCGGCGTCGCGACCTCGGCCGCAGGGTCCTCGACCTTTTACGGACGCCTCTCGACTGGCTCGCACACTTTCAGCGTGACTTCGAGCAGCGGTTCGAGCGCGTGCGCGATCGCTATCATTTTCTCCTGGAGGCGGCCTTGCGCAGTGGTCCGCGCTTTGCCCTGATCTTTCTGGGCGCGATGGCGGCTTCGGCGATCCTGGCCTTTCCGATGGGGCCCTATCTGCCGGGATTGGGCCAGGATTTCTTCCCCGCCGTCGATGCGGGGCAGATCAAGTTGCACCTGCGGGCGCGCAGCGGGCTGCGGATCGAGGAGACGGCGGCGCTGTGCGATGCCGTTGAGGCGAAGATCCGGCGCACCGTTGCGCCGGATGAGCTCGCGAGCATCGTCGACAATATCGGGTTGCCCTACAGCGGGATCAACACCGCCTACAGCGCATCCGCCCCCGTAGGTCCCAACGACGCCGATATCTTCATATCGCTCAAACCCGACCACCAGCCGACCGCGCAGTACGAGCGCATTCTGCGGCGTACCCTGACACGGAGCTTCCCGTCGGTGACTTTCGCGCTGTTGCCGGCGGACATCGTCAGCCAGACCCTCAACTTCGGTTTACCGAGCCCGCTGGACATCCAGATCGCCGGCTCGAACGTGGCAGCCAACAGGGTCTATGCCCAGGAGCTCCTCCAGAAGTTGCGCACCATACCGGGCGCGGTTGACCTGCGTATCCAACAGACTTTCGATTACCCGAAGCTGCAGGTCGATGTCGACCGGACCAGGGCGCAGGAGTTGGGCCTGACGCAGCAGGACGTGGCATCCAACATGCTGGTGTCGCTGTCGGGAAGCTTCCAGACCTCGCCGTCCTTCTGGTTCGATCCCAAGAGCGGCACCGAATACAACGTCGTCGCCCAGACACCGGAGCCGTTCCTCGACAGCATCAACCGCCTGCAGACCACGCCGCTCACCCCCGGCACGCAGGCCGGAGCCCATGCCCAGATGCTCGCGAACGTCGCTACGATCCATCGCGAGGTCGCGGCCGAGGTCGTCAGTCATTACGACGCCCGGACCGTGTTGGACATTTACGGCACCGCGCAGGGCACCGACCTCGGATTCATCGCATCCCAGATCAACCGCATCCTGGATGAAACCCACAAGGACGTGCCGCGCGGCTCCCAGGTCACCGTGCGCGGCCAGGTGAAGACCATGACGCAGTCCTTCAACGGCCTGTTGCTCGGTCTGCTGGGTGCCGTGGTGCTCGTCTACCTGCTGATCGTGGTCAATTTCCAGTCGTGGCTCGATCCCTTCATCATCATCACGGCGTTGCCCGCCGCACTTGCGGGGATCGTCTGGATGTTGTTCCTGTCGCATACGACGGTGAGCGTGCCCGCGCTGACGGGTGCCATCATGTGCATGGGTGTCGCGACCGCCAACAGCGTGTTGGTGGTGAGCTTTGCCCGTGAGCGGATGGATGCCGGTGACGATGCGTTTACCGCTGCCTCCAAAGCAGGGTTCGCGCGCTTCCGCCCCGTGTTGATGACCGCGCTGGCCATGATTATCGGCATGATTCCGCTGGCGCTCAGCCTGGGGGAGGGCGCGGAACAGAATGCACCACTCGGGCGGGCGGTGATCGGCGGGTTGATTTTCGCCACGGTGGCGACGTTGTTCTTCGTGCCGTGCGTATTCGTACTCATTCATGGACGCAAGGATCGGCGCGGTGCGGAGTTACAACATCAATGACGGATCCGGCTCGGAATGCTGGCGCTGACGGCTCGTTGCAGGGTGTGAAACGCTTCCTGTGGATCTTGATGACCGTTGCCGTGATTCTCGCGATATGGGGCGTCTTCAGTCGCGTCCGTGGCCGCGACAACGTGGGCAAAGAGACGGCGGAGGATGCCATTCCAGTCGTCATGGTCGCGAAGCCCAGCCCCAGCCCGGCGACCGACGAGTTGGTTCTACCCGGTGATGTCTCGGCCTTCATCGAAGCGCCGATCTACGCCCGCACCAGTGGCTACCTGAAAGCCTGGTATACCGACATCGGCACCCCGGTGAAGAAGGGGCAATTGCTGGCGCAGATCGAAACGCCCGAGATCGATGCCCAACTGCGCCAGTCGCGCTCCGAGCTGGAAACCGCCCAGGCCAACGCGCGGATCGCGCAGATCACCAATGTACGCTGGAAAGGGTTGTTGGAGCACAATGCGGTGTCGCCCCAGGATGCCGACACCCGCGCCGCTACGGCCCAGGCGACGAAGGCGACCGCGGACTCCGCCCAGGCGAATGTGAAGCGGTTGGAGGAGTTGGAGTCGTTCAAACGCGTCGTCGCCCCGTTTGACGGCGTAGTCACGGCACGTAACACCGATGTGGGCGCGCTGATCAACGCAGGGCAGAGCGCCGGCTCCCAGTTGTTCCGGGTTGCCGATACCGCTCGTTTGCGCGTCTACGTCCAGGTGCCCGAGCAGTTTGCCCCCCAGACCCAACCCGGGGTGGAGGCGCAGCTGCTTTTCCACGAGCATCCGGGCACGTTCTATCCCGCGAAAGTCAGCCGGACCTCGCAGGCCCTGGACCCCAATCTGCGCACGTTACAGGTCGAGCTGCTGGTGGACAACGGCAAGGGTGAGCTGTTTCCCGGGGCGTATGCCGAAGTCCATTTCAAACTGCCGGGGAATGCCTCGACACTGCGAGTGCCGGCGACCGCGTTGGTGTTCCGCTCGGCGGGATTGCAGGTTGCCACGCTTCAGCCGGGCGATCACGTGAAGCTGCAGTCGGTAGCGCAAGGCCGCGATTTCGGTACCTCGGTAGAAGTGCTCCGCGGCCTGTCCGCTGACGATGTCATTATCGTGAATCCTCCCGACTCGATCGCCGACGGCGAGCAGGTACGCGTCGGGAAGCCGCAGGAATAACGCGTGCGCTGGATTCTGGCCGTATGCCTCTCTGCCGCGCTCAGCGCGTGCTCTTTGGCACCTCACTACGCGCGCCCGACGACCGGAACCGCGCCGCCTGCCTATCAGGAGTTGGCCGGTTGGAAGACCGCGCAGCCGGCGGACGCGCAGAATCGGGGCGCCTGGTGGGAAATCTTCAATGACGAGCAACTCGACGCCCTCGAGGGCCGGGTCACCCACTCCAATCAGGACATCAAGGCGGCGCTCGCACGTCTGCAGCAAGCGCGTGCCCAGACGCAGATCGTCAGATCCAACTTGTTGCCGACGATCACGCTCGACCCGCGCGCGACGCGTGAGCGCCAATCGTTGAACTCTGCTACGTACAGTGCTTCCAGGCCGCGCTACCAGAATGACTTCGTGTTGGATGCCGATGTTTCCTACGAGCTCGATGTATTCGGGCGCATTCGCAACTCGGTGACGTCCGCACGCGCCAACGAGCAGGCGAGTGCGGCCGACCTGGCCACTCTCGATCTGAGTATCCACGCCGAGCTGGCGGCCGATTACTTCACACTGCGCAGCGAAGATACTCAGCAGGAGCTCCTGGACCAGACGGCCAGGGACTACACCGGCGCCCTGGAGTTGACTCAAAACCTGTACGACGGCGGGGCGGCCGCGCTGTCGGACCTCGACCAGGCGAAAGCACAGTTGCAGTCGGCGCTGACGCAAAGCTCGGACATGCGCTTGCGCCGGGCGCAGACCGAGCACGCCATCGCGGTACTGTTGGGTGAGTCAGCCTCGACATTCCATCTCGACCCGCGGCCCCTGAAGTTGGATGAGGTGCCGCCGCCCATCGACTTAGGTCTGCCCTCCGCGCTTCTCGAGCGCCGTCCGGACATCGCGGCAGCCGAACGGCGCGTCGCCGCCGCGAATGCGCAAATCGGTGTCGCACGGGCCGCTTACTTTCCGATCTTCAGCCTGTCCGGCACGGCCGGCTTCGAAAGCAGCCAGGCCTCCAATTGGATCAGCGCGCCGAGCCTGCTCTGGGCGGTCGGTCCGTCGGCGGTGCTGACAGTCTTCGACGCCGGCCGGCACCGAGCGCAGTCCGCGCAGGCGCATGCGGCCTATGATGAGCAAGTGGCCAGCTACAGGGGCACGGTGCTGACTGCTTATCAGGATGTCGAGGACAACATCGCCGCGCTGCGGCAGTTGCAGGAGGAGAGCGTCAGCGAGGCGGCCGCCGTAGCGGCGACGAGTGGAGCACTCGAGCAGGCACAGTATCGCTACAAGGCGGGTATCGTGACTTACCTCGAGGTCGTCGCGGCGGAGAACGCTTCGCTTGCAGCCCGGCTCTCCGCCGCCGATATCCAGGTACGCCGCATGGTCGCCAGCGTACAACTCGTGAAAGCGCTAGGTGGTGGCTGGGGCCGCTGATGCTACCACCGGCGCCGCGGCTTCTCTCGATTCGGGCGGGTTCGTGACGAGCGGATAGCCCAGTTTCATACACAACCCCAGAATCTCATCACGCAACGCCATCGCTACCGGCGAGAGGGTCGTGTCGGCCCGGCGCAGAAACCCGATCGGGCGCTCGACGGCCGTGAGTGCTACTTCCGAGCGTTGCGAGGGCTCGAGCGTCAGCTCCACCAGCGTTCCGGCATTGACCGCATCCTCCACCGAGTCCATGGAGAGTAGTCCGATGAACTCGCTGCCGATGAGAGTGCTGGTGAGATACACGACGGAATTGCTGTCGATGACCGTCTTGCGCGGCTCCACGCCTCTGCTCTGCGCGAGATCGCTCAAGGCATCGCGCAACGATGCGGCATCGGTGGAGAACAGCCAGCAGTAGTTGACGAGCTCCTCGATGCTGACCGGCGTGCCGCGCGCCAGGGGATGCTTCGCGTCGACAAACATCCCACAACGGTCGTAGAAGAGCACTTCCTCGACCAGGTCGTTCGTGCCCGAGACCGTATCCAACACCGCGACGGCGAAGTCGAGATCCCCGAGGCGCAGCGCACGCGCCAATTCCTCGGCGACGCCGCTTACCACCGTGAGGTGGACCGCATATCGACTGTTGGTGAGGCGCGCACTCGCGGCGGGAATGACACGGCCGAGAAAGCCGGTGCCGCGTGCGACTCCTATCGTGATATGTCCTACCAGTCCATTGAACAGCGCGACGCGCTCGTTCTCCAGGTGGCGCCATTCTGCCAGGATCCGCTTCGCCCGAAGGTAAACGGCTTCGCCGAATGCGGTGGACGTCACACCTTTGGGACCGCGGTCGAGCAACTTGGCGCCGAAGTCGGCTTCCAGTTGATGAATGCTCTTGCTCAAACCCGGCTGTGAGATGTTGAGCATCTCGGCGGCCTTGCCGAGGCTGCCGCCTTCAACGGTCGTCACAAAGCGTTTCAACTGACTCAGATCCATTGTGGGGGTTAACTCAGAGCTATGGGTGGTGGCGCAGATGCTATTAGACAGCTAGGACGTATCCGTCAACAATAAGTGTGTCGAGTGTGTGGCTCGACGCTTAGTCAACCAGGGTCGTCCGCCGCGGCCGAGCGCGTCGTCGTGTGTAGCGAACTCGTCTTTATCGCGAGAGGAGCACACGTGCGCGTGTGTTCCGCAAAACTCCATTCAAACACTATGTAGGTGTGCACGGTGACGACAAAGCTGGTCTTCGAGGGGCGGTGCTGGAAGTTCGGTGATCACATACCGACCGACATGATCACTCCCACGCACATTATGTTCAAGACCGCCAAGGAGATGGCTGCGTTCGTTCTCGAGACGGTCAATCCAGATTTCCCGAAGCACGTCAAACCGGGCGACATCCTGGTCGCTGGGCGTAACTTCGGCTGCTCCTCGGGTCGTGCGCTCGCGGCCAAAGCATTACAGGCGACCGGCATCGGCGCCGTCGTGGCCGAGCTGTTCTCGCGCACATTCTATCGGAACGGCCACGAGATTGGTCTGCCTCTTCTGGAGGCGCCTGGAATTGAGCCCCTGGTGCAGGACGGCGATCGCATCCGTGTCGACATCCGCGCCGGAACCCTCGAAAACCTTACGTCCGGCAAGGGCTTAGAGTGCAAGGCCCCGTCCCCGTTCCTGCTTGAGATGCTGGAGGCCGGTGGTCTCATTCCGCTACTTAAGTCCGGCTCCGGGGCGTTTTTTCCCAAGGTGGCGCAATGACATTGTTACTGAGTAATGAAGAGGTCGACCAGGCACTCACTCACCAGGACGCCCTGGTGGCGACCGAGGCGATCCTGGGCGAGCTGGCGAACGGGCAGGCGATCAACCGGCCGCGCTCGCAGACGTACATGCCGGTCGAATCAAAAGAGAACCCCGGATTCAAGTACCGCTTCAAGTCGCAGGAGGGCGGCGGCGTCGGCAGCGGCGTGTGGGCGCTGCGTATCACCTCCGACATGGCCGGCTTCTCTTATACGAACGGCGTGAAGCGTCGGCGCATCCTTCCCGTCGCGACCGGCAATCGCTGGTGCGGCCTGGTGATCCTGTTCGACCTGGAGAAGCTCGAACCGGTCGCCATCATGCCGGACGGCGTCATCCAGAAAATGCGTGTTGCGGCCATGAGCGCAGTCGGTGCGAAGTATCTCGCGCCCGCGAAGCCGAAGGTACTGGGACTGTTCGGCAGCGGCTGGCAGGCGAGTGCGCACATCCAGGCCCTGTGCAGCCTGTTTCCGTTCGAGCGTGTCAAGGTCTACAGCCCCAACCAGGAAAACTGTCGCAAGTTCGCGCGCGAGATGAGCGAGACGCTCGAGCGCTCCATCGAGCCGGTCGCTTCGGCTCGCGAGGCGGTGGAGGGTAGTGATTGCATCCAGGCGGCGACCGCGGCTTGGGATCCCGTGTTCGATGGACACTGGATCGAGAAGGGGATGTATGTTGCGTCCATCGGTGGCTCCGACGGCAGCAACAAGCGTCGCGAGATCGACGACGAGACCATCAGGCGCGCGGACCTTTATATCGTCCACGCCAAGGATGTCGCGCAGCAGGACAAGTCACCCGACATCTGGGACGCCGCCCAGAGCGGCATCATCGCCTGGGATGACATCCACGAGATCCAGGAGTTGGTCGCCGGCCGCATCAAGGGCCGCACCGGCGCCGACCAGGTCACCCTCTATAACAACAACACGGGATCGGGCATCCAGTTCGCGGCAGTGGGCGCGGCCGTCATGAAGCGCGCACGCGCGCTCGGGTTGGGGCGCGAGCTGCCCACCGAGTGGTTCCTGGAATCGGTATCGCCCTGATGTTGAATCGGGACCGGCAGCAGCAATTTGTCGCGCTGATGGCCGAGCGCGGCTGGGACCTGTTGGTGTTTTACGCGGACGCCTGGCGCAAGGATCAATTCCGTTGCCTGGTCAATGTGAGCTTTCAGGGACCGCAGGCGGTGGCGATCCTCTCCCGCACCGGGGAGGTGCGGGCCATCGTGACGCACCCCTGGGACCTGGAGCCGGTCGCGGCCGCCGTGAACGGCAAGACAGTATTGGCCGTGCAGCTCACCGATGGGCTCGACGAATTGTTGTCCAAGGAGCGCGCCGCGGTCGTGGCCATCAATGGCCTCGAGCATATGGAAGCCCGCTACGTACAGGTCGTGCACGATGCGCTGCGGGTCACGCCCGTCTCAGCGACTCTCGACGTGGAAGAGATCCGACGCGTCAAAACACCGCAGGAGATCGCCTGGGTGAAGCAGGCGGCCGAGCTCGCGGACCGCGGCTATGAGCAGTTCGTGAAGGTCTGTCAGCCGGGCATGACCGAATTCGAGCTCGTTGCCGAGGTCGAGGCTTTCGTCAAGGCCAACGGTGCCGAGGATAACTTCATGCTCGTCGCTTCCGGCGGCACCGAGGTGACTGGCATGAAGCCGCCGACTCAGCGCAAGTTCAAGCCGGGTGATTCCGTGACCACGGAGCTCACTCCGCAAGTGAACGGTTACTACGCGCAGATCTGCCGCACGCTGGTGATCGGTGAGCCCACGCCGAAGCAGCAACAGGCTTACGCCATTTTCTCCGCGGCTCAACAGGCCGCGCAGGACCTGCTCCGTCCGGGCGTCGACATCTCCGATGTGGCCCGCGTTCAGAACGATGTGTTCCGCAAGCACGGTTTCGGCGAGTACACAGGCCCGCAGTACACGCGCGTTCGTGGACACAACCTCGGCTTGTACCCCGACGAATTTCCGCACGTGCTGGAAAACGTTCACTACATCGTGAAGCCCGACATGGTGGTCATCGCCCACCCGAATACCTACCTGCCGCTTTCGGGCTACATGGTTTTCGGTGATACGTTGCTGGTGACCCGGACCGGCTGCGAGTCGCTCAACAAGACGGAAAAGAAGTTGTTTCATTCATGAAAAGGGGACTCATCACCTGGGACCGGGCCGAGCTGCCCGCGGCCGCGTTCGCTGCGCGCCTGAGTGCGCTGGACCAGCTCTGTGCGGACTTTGACGTTCCGGCCATCGTCGCGTACTCCGACGTGTGTCGGTCGAATGACGTGCGGTACATCTCCAATTTCATGCCGTACTGGAACCGGGCGTTGACGATCGTTCCGCGCGGCGAGAAGCCGATCCTGCTGTGCGCTCTGTCGCCACGGGTCTATCCCTGGATCCAGTCCGTGACCATTCACGAGACGATTCTGCCGAGTCCGAACCTGCCGGCCCGGTTGGCGAAGCTGTGCGAGGAGCGGGGCTGGTCGAAGGTTGGAATGATCGACCTGGCGGGCTTGCCGTACGACTTATATACACAACTCGTCACAGGGAACCTGACATTCGTCGATATTCCCCGCGGGGCGTTCCGTCCGGCAGCCACCGACGCGGAAATCGCGATGCATCGCCACGGCGCACAGCTCGCACGCAGTCTGCTCGAAGCGGAGCTGACACGCTCGGCCATTGGTCTCACGGACCATGAGCTCACCGGCCGCATCGAGCGCCGCCTGCGCCGCGCCGGCGCGGAAGACGTGGTGGTGTTGATTTCCGATGGTCGCAGCGCACCATTGCCCGCGCGCGGCACCAAGGTAAACGAAAATTCATCCGCGAGCGTCGCTCTCGAGTACAACGGACACTGGGTGAAGTTGTCTCGTAACACAGACAACGTTACATCGACTTTACCGCCGCGCGAGGCTTCGCAACAGGTGCATAGGGAGTTGTTGTCTGGACGCTACGCGTGGGAAGGCCTGACGGCGCGCGACAATTCCAAAAATGTGATAACTTCGATACAAGTTATGATTGAGCGCGGCGAGAATCGTCTCTACTACGGGGACAGCGGAGTCCAGGGACCGGACGGTTGGCAGCTTCTATGAACGTCGTCGAAAAGATACTGGCAGGCAAGAGCGGCAAGCCGGCGGTTGAGCCCGACGACGTGGTGATCACCGGTGTCGATCTCATGGTCATGCACGACCTGAGCGCGAACTTCGTGATGAAGGTGTTCGAGAACGAGATGGGTGGGGCGGCCATCGCCAACCCCGACAAGTTGGTCTTCGCCTTCGATCACAACTTCTCGCCCGCCACGCGCGAGGCCGCCGAGGCGCTCGCCGCGGTACGCAAGTTCGCCGCGCGACACGAGATCCGCCACGTGTTCGACAGCGGTTGCGGCAGCATTCACCACGTCATCATGGAGGCCGGGCTGGCGAAGCCGGGCATGGTCGTCGTCGGTTGCGACTCGCATACGCCGATGTATGGCGCGCTAGGTGCATTCGCCACCGGCATCGGCAACAACTCCATGGCCGCCTTGGGGTTCGTGCACGAGTCCGGTTGGTTCAAGGTGCCGCACACCATCAAGGTGCACTTTCACGGCGCGATGGGTCGTGGTGTCATGGCTCGCGACGTCTCGCAGTACATGATTGGCCGTCTCGGTGAGGACGGGGCCATCTACAAGGCGATCGAATACGCGGGGCCCTACATCGAAGGCTTGAGCGTGATCGACCGCTGCCTGTTCCCGCTGCAGGCGATCGATGTCGGCGGCAAGTGCGGCTACATCAACCCCGATGAGAAAACGGCAGAGTTCGTGCGCTCGCTACCGGGCGGGCAGCGCTTCGAGCTGGTCCGGAACGACGCCGACGTCCGCTACACCGACATCATCGACATCGATGTCAGCAAGATCGAGCCGCAGGTGGCCTGTCCGCCGACCGTCGGAAACGTGCATCCCATCGATGCCGCGATCGGCACACCCATCAACGTTGCTGAAGCGGGTGGCAGCACCGGGGGCCGCTTGAGCGACATCCGTACGCTGGCGCAGTGTTTCGCCAACGCGAAGGTTCATCCCAACGTGCGCCTCCAGGTAGTTCCCGCGACCCGCGGCGTCTACTCGGCCGCGCTCCAGGAAGGTCTGTTTGAGACACTGCACAAGGCTGGTGCCAACATTTTTCCCGCGAGCGCGGGTTCCAACCAGGCATTCAACATGGGCGCACTCGCCGAGGACGAGGTCATGATCTCGACCCAGGCGCGCAATTTCCCCGGCCGTAACGGTCACCCCAAGGCGCGGCACTTCCTGGCTTCGGCACTCACCGTCGCCGCGTCCGCGATCAACGGCACGATCACCGATCCACGGTCACTGCTCTAAGGGTCCTGCTCGAAGGAAGCACGCTCGCACCTTAAATCGCTGCTCGAGTTTTGCGTTGGAGCGGAGGTTACTCCGACGCAGGCAGCTCATTACGTCCGTCAAATCTGCAACTGAGGAGTTACAGGGGTCTTTTTATGCCGATTTTCCCGAAGACGATTACTGGGCGATTTTTCGTCGGCGCCTTGTCGACTCTCGGCGGTGCCGCCGCCGCGCATGCGGCCGATGAGCAAGGAGGAGCCGCGGCGAGTGCTCCCGCGGAGTTGGAAGAGATTGTAGTCACGGCGCGTTATCGTGCCGAAAGTCTGCAGACCACTCCGATCTCCATCACGGCACTCAACGCCGGCGAGTTGGAGGCTCGGGGTGTCACCGATGTCACCGGTCTGACCGGCTCGACGCCGAGCACGACCCTGGTGAAGGAGGGCTCCACCGGTGGCAACACGCTGGTGGCTTACATCCGCGGTCTGGGCCAGGCGAACTACAGCCTCGCGTTCCAGCCCGGTGTGCCAATCTACGTCGACGACATCTACCAACCGACCGCGTTCGGCAGCCTGCTGAGCCTCGGTGACGTCGAGACTGTCGACGTGCTCCGCGGTCCGCAAGGCACCCTGTTCGGCAAGAATTCGGAGGGTGGTGCGGTAACCATCCGCCAGGTCGACCCCAAGGGTGACAATTCCGGGTACGCCGAAGCCGGCGTCGGAAGTTATAACGACCGGCGCGTGCGTGCGGCGTTCGACACGTCGATCATCCCCGATGCGCTGTTCGTTCGCGTTGCCGCCGGCAGCGAGAACAGTGATGGGTACGTCTCGACCTACGACTACGCCTGTGTGAACCCGACCAACCACGGCAACGTCAAGCAGACGGCATTCGCCAACTGCAAGACCGGCACCGAAGGCGGGGTGAGCGACACCTACGGGCGCATTGCTTTCAAGTGGCTGGCGACCGATAGCATCACCGCCCGGCTGCAGGCGACCACGACCCGCGACCGCGACGAGACGGTTCCGGAAGTGCCTCTCATCATCAACCCGAACTACCCGGGGAGTGACCTCGCGCTGTTCAACTCGAAGGTCGCCGTGCCGAACCTCGGCATCCCGATCGACTCGAACTTCATCAACCGCAACCCGTACTCGAACTACGCGACGTTCAACAACCCGCTCAGCGGCCTGCAGTTCCAGAACAACAACCCGCTGACCACCTGGGACATCACGGGCAAGCTCGACTGGCAGTTGCCGGGTCACATGACGTTCACGTCCATCTCCGGCTACCACAACCAGAACGGTACGATCGTCGAGTACAAGAATGGTCCGCTGCCCATCAACATGGTGCAGAACACGATCCGTTACGAGTCGTACAGCGAGGAGGACCGCCTGAGCGGCACCAGCTTCAACGACAAGCTCGACTGGACCGTGGGCGCATACTACTTCCATGGCAAGGGCACGCAGCTCGGCGATGTCAACCTGCTCGCGAGTGAGATCAACCGGCCCGCCGCCGCCGGAGGGCCGGTCTTCGGCATCAACGAGATTCTCTACAGCCCGACGACCGATCGCGACGCGTCCGCCTTCCTGCACGCGGTCTACCATGTCACCGACAAGTTCAGCGTGGAAGCGGGCGTCCGTTACAGCGACGACAAGTACCAGTTCACCTACACGGGAACCAACCTCCCGCAGACGCCGGCGAACCCCCTGAAGGTTCCGGGCGCTAACGTGTTCGGCGTCGCGGCCATTCCGGTCCAGTCCACGACCCGCCGTGCCGACCCCAAGGTGGCCGTGCAGTACCAGTGGACGCCGCATTTCATGACCTACGCGGAGTTCGCCACGGGCTTCAAGGGGGCGGGTAGCAATCCGACCCCGATCAGCGCGGCGCAGGCGACCGCCTTCGCGGCCGAGAAGCTCAAGTCATACGAAGTCGGTATGAAGAGCGACTGGCTCGATCGGCGTATCACCATCAATGGCGACGTGTACTACAACGAGGTCACCGACCTGCAGCTCATCGGCTTCGCGCCGACAACCATCGGTGGCACGATTACCCTGAACGCGGGTAAGGCGCACATCGCCGGTGCCGAATTGGAAATCCAGGCGAAGCCGGTGCGGAACCTGTTGTTCAACCTGTCCGGCGACTACATGCACTTCCGCTACGCGGACCTGGGTCCCGCCGCGTTCGATGCGGTCAAGAACCCCGGTGGCCTGTTCCTGAACGACATCGCGCCTTACAGCCCGAAATTCAAGGCCAACCTCGGCGTGCAGTACACGTTGGGAATCGGCAAGCTCGGCACTCTGACACCGCGGGTCGATGACACTTACACCAGCCGGGTGTACTTCGATCCGCAGAACCTGACGGCGTCTTCCCAGGGTGGGTACTCGTTGGTGAACACCCACCTGATGTACGCGCCGCTCGACGGCAAGTGGACCGCCACGCTGGACGTCAACAACGTGACCAACAAGCTGTACTACCTGAGCATGTTCAACCAGCTCAGCTCGTTCGGCATTCTCACCGGCCAGCCCGGTATGCCGCGCAACGTGATGGTGTCCTTGAAGTACACGTTCTAGAGCCCCGCCTGCGGCCGGGCATAAGCGATAGCTATGCCCGGCTGCCACTTCGCTATTGGACTTTTATGACTTGCGGCGAGCACCATCGCCCGATTCGGCGCCCGTTAAAGGGGGAGTGGCCCGTTCCATGAGTCTCGACGTCACTCAAGTCATCGATCGCCAGCCGATTACGCGATTCCTCATCGGGGTGCTGTTTCTGTGCACCCTGGTGACTCTGGCCGACGGCTATAACATCTCCGTCATTGCCTTCGCCGCGCCGGGCATCGTCAAGGCATGGCATCTGAACCGGGCGGCGCTCGGCCCGCTGTTCAGCTCGAGTCTCGTCGCCGGTCTCATCGGTCCCTTTCTGTTCGGTACCCTCGGTGACCGCATAGGTCGCCGCAGCTCCATGATCGCCGCGGTGCTGATGATCGGTATTTTCGGCGTCATCTCCGGTTACTGCACCTCGGTCGTTCCGCTGATCATCACGCGCTTCATCGCCGGTATCGGCATGTCAGGCGCTCTCGCGGTTACTGTCGCCGCAGTCAACGAATTCGCGCCTCGGCGTCTGCGCGCGACCTTCGTCACCATCGTGTTTTCGGGTACGACCATAGGGTCGGGGCTGCCGGGTCTCGTAGCCCCGGGGCTCCTCGCCGCGCACGGCTGGCAGAGTCTGTTTTTCGTCGGCGGCGTGGTCCCGGTCGTGCTGGCACTCGCCATCTATCTGTTCCTGCCCGAGACACCGAAGTTCCTGTGCCTGCGCGAGGCGCGTCATGACGACCTGGCGAAGTTGCTGCGCCGTCTCGATCCGCAGATGCAGGTTCCCGCGGACGCGCGTTTCCACCTGACGGGGGAGGCGACTGCGGCCTCTTCCTCCATCGGCCAACTCTTTACCGGCAAGCTGGCTCTACTGACACCGCTGCTGTGGTTCGGCGCGTTCGTAGCCCAGATCGTGTTCCACTCGTTCAACACCTGGCTGCCAACGCTGATGACGGACTCGGGTGTGCCGTTTGCCAAGGCGTCGCACATGGTGGTGCTGTTCCAGTTCCTGGGTACGCTCGGCGGCTGGGTCATCGCCCGCCCGTTGGATCGCCTCGGGATGCTGCCCTGTACGATCCTCTATGTGCTGAGCATCCCGGTCATCATGAGCCTGGGGTTACCCGGGCACAGCGACCTCGTGATGACCGTGCTCGTCGGGCTCGCCGGGTTCTGCATTCTGGGTTTGCACTTCGCGCAGGTGTCCTGCGTCAGTAGCATTTATCCGACCAGCGTCCGCGCCTTCGGCGTCGGCTGGTTCATGTTGTTCGCGCGCGCCGGTGGGGCCATCGGCCCGGCCGTGGTCGGCGTGCTCGTGGGTCAGCACGTGACCATGAGCACACTGTTTTATTGGGCCGCCTTGCCGTTGGCATTGGGCACCGTGGCCTCGATCGCCGTGACGGTCCTGTACCAGGCCAACTATCACAGGAAAGCCGGCGCGGCGACCGACTTCGCCGTGGGACAGCCGGGCACGGCACGTTGATTTGCGATTTGGCGGAGAGGTTGATGGGCCAGACGATTGCTGAAAAGATTCTTGCCACCAAGTCCGGATCGACCCGCCTGTCGCCCGGCGAGATCGTCGACGCCTATCCGGATGTCGTGATGAGTCATACGGCGACGTGGCGCTCGGTGAGCGCCATGCAGCGCATCGGCGCCACGAGGCTTTACGATCCCGACCGACTCGCCATCGTCCTCGATCACATCTCGCCCGCGAAGACCGAGAAGTACGCCAAGGACCAACAGACCTCGCGCAATTTTGCCCGCGAATACGGCATCAAGAAGTTTTACGACGTCGATGCCGGCATCGCCCACCTGGTGTTGATGGAGAACGGGCACATCAAGCCGGGCGATCTCGTCGTCGGTACGGATTCCCATTGCACGATCTACGGCGCGTTGGGTGCGCTGGGCACCGGTATCGGCTACACGGAAGTCACATCCGTGTGGGTGACCGGCAAGTTGTGGATGAAGGTACCGACGACCATCAAGTTCGTGCTCGACGGCAAGTTCAACGCCGGCGTGAGCGCCAAGGACCTGATGTTGTACTTGATCGGCAAGTTGGGCGCGGATGGGTGCGGGTACAAGTCCGCCGAGTTCTATGGCAGCGCCATGCCCGACATGAGCCTCTCCGAGCGCATGACGATCGCCAACCTGGCGATGGAGATGGGCTCGAAATGTGTGTTTGTGCCGCCGGATGAGCGCACCGCGGCATACCTCCGCGGGCGCCTGCATGATTTTGCGGCGTACCAGCCGGTCTATGCCGATCCTGACGCAACGTACGAGCAGGAGATCACGGTAACGCTGTCGGATCTCGAGCCAATGGTGGCCTGCCCACACCAGGTGGAGAACACCAGGCCCATCGGCGAGGTGGTGGGTACGCGGATCGACCAGGCTTTCCTGGGCTCCTGCGCCAACGGTAAGTACGAGGACCTGGCGATCGCCGCGAAAATCCTGGCCGGGAAGCGCGTGGACCCGCGGGTCCGGCTGCTCGTCACCCCGGGGTCGAAAGAGATCATGTTGGAGGCGATGAAGTCGGGTGTGCTGCAGACGCTGATCGAGAGCGGCGCGCTGGTTACGAATCCCGGCTGCAGTGCCTGCGCCGGCGATGGCGGGATGATGGCGGACGGGGAGGTCTCGTTGTCGACCGCCAACCGCAACTTCCTCGGCCGGATGGGCAGCAACAAGTCGAGTATCTATCTTTCCAGTCCGGCGACTCTCGCGGCCTCTGCGCTCAAGGGTGCGATCGCCGACCCACGGGAGTTCTTCTGATGAGTGCCATGCCCGCAACGCTCAGTGGCCGGGTCTACAGGTTCGGCGACAACATCAACTCCGACATCATCATCGCCGGGCGTTACCTCATCTACATCGAGCCGGAGGAGTTGGCGCAACACGCGTTTGAAATGCTGGGTGAGGGTTTTCCGGCCAAACTGCGGCAATACGACATCCTGGTCGCCGGGCGGAATTTCGGATGTGGCAGTGCACGCGAGCAGGCCTCCACTGCCATCAAGGGGTTGGGCATCAAAGCTGTTGTAGCGGCTTCGTTCGCCCGGACGTTCTATCGCAACGCCATCAACGACGGGCTGACCATCGTTGAGTCGCCGGAATTGTATGCGGCGGTGCAAGAAGGCGACTCCATCAACATCGACCTTGCAAAAGGCAAGATACAGTACAACACTAAGGAGTATGCTTTCCCCCAGATCCCGCCCTCGGTGCGCAAGATCCTGGAGCTGGGAGGTTTGGCCAACTATCTCAAGGCCAACGCGAACACGTCGGCCGGCGCCTGAACGGGCGCGGGTGGTCTGGGCGGCGCGCCTGGGAAGGTCCCCCTGGGCGCGCCTGCACCGGACCTGCCGTCTGCAGGACCTGCGGTCAGACCTGGAACATGACGCGCAGCAGCGTGCGGGCGCAGAAGTAGATGAGCACCGCTTCCAGGGCGAAGAGCACGAAACCCGTCACCGTCAGTCCGATCTGTGCCCTGCGGGTTGGCGCTGTCACGATCTTGGCGCTGACCAGGGCGTGAGTCATGCCCCGCACCGCCATGTGGGAGAGGTTGCCGAATACGGCGCCGGCGACAAACATCCCCAACAGGAAGTACACGGGTGTCTGCCACGAGATCAGTCGAGTCTCGGGCTCCAGGTTGTACAGCAGGACGCCGGCGATGATCCAAACGAGCGCCGCGAAAGTACCGTGGCTCGAACTCATCCCGTTGTGTCCAGCGGCTCCTCGATTTCCCTGGTGGGGTCGCCTTTGATGGTGCCGGCTGTGCGCTCCGCGGAGGTGATCGTGTTGAACAACAACATCGTGACGGTCATGGGACCTACGCCGCCGGGTACCGGCGTTATGTAGGAGGCCTTCTGGCGCACGCCCTCGAAATCGACGTCGCCGACGATGCGTCCGTCCGGCAGGCGATTGATGCCAACGTCGATCACGACGGCGCCGCTCTTGACCATCTGCGAGAGGATGAGATTGGGTTTGCCGGCCGCGACCACCAGGATGTCGGCGAGGATCGTGTACTGCGCCAGGTCGCGTGTCTTGACGTGACAGACACTCACGGTGGCCTCACGTTGCATCAACATGAGCGCCATGGGTTTGCCGACGATGTTGCTCGCCCCGACGACGACCACGTTGCGTCCCATTACCTCGATGTGCTCGTGCTCGAGGAGCTTCACCACGCCATAAGGCGTGCAGGGCGGGAAAACCGTGTCGCCTACGACGAGGCCGCCGACGTTATAGAGGTGGAAGCCGTCGACGTCCTTGCGGGCATCGATGGTCTTCAGGACCCGCCGCATGTCCATGTGCGCGGGCAGGGGCAGTTGGACGAGGATCCCGTGAACGTTCGGATCACGGTTGAGCTCCTCGATCTTCGCGATCAGGGTCGCTTCGTCGATATCCGCCGGGTACTTATTGCGGAAGGAGCGGATGCCGGCCTCCGCGCAGGCCTTGATCTTACTGGCGACGTAGACGGCCGAGGCCGGGTTGTCGCCCACCAGAATGACCGCCAGTCCGGGCGTGAGCCCCGTGTTCTCGCGCAGGGCCGCCACACGTGTCTTGCATTCGAGGCGAATGCTTGCGGCGACCTGCTTACCATCGATGATCTTTGCGGTCATGCTCTTTATTACCGGATGACGAACCAGGGAAGGGTCAAACCCAGAACGATACCACGGCCTGGCGGCCAGCCGGCTAGTGGCGCGCCTTCACGTCCGCGGCCGTCGCCCGATCGGACTCGGCGACGCGATCGGCTTGCTCAGGGTGGTGCATCGGGTGGATCGGCGTCAGCCAGGCCTCGGTCTCTTGGGCGTGACCCTTGGTTCTCAGCCAGGTGAACATCAGGCTGTGCCACAGGATCCGCTGGACGTAGCCGCGGGTCTCGTTATAGGGGATGTTCTCTATCCAGATGTCCGAGTCCAGCGGCTCCTGCGGCAGCCACCGCGTGACCGCGTTCGGTCCGGCGTTATAGCCCGCCAGGGCCACGGGAATCTGGTCGTCGAACTCATCGAGGAGCATGCGCAGGCGGGAAGCGCCCAGCGCGGTGTTGATGTAGGGGTCAAAAAGGTCGGTGAGCGCGGGTGAGGGGCGCTTGTAGTAGCGAGCCGTGCTGCGCGCCGTGGCCGGCTGGAGCTGCATCAGTCCTCGCGCGCCGGCGTTCGAGACGGCGTCGATGCGGTAGAGGCTCTCCTGCCGAACCACTCCGTAAACGATTTCTGGCGCAAGCTGCGCGAGGTGGGCGGCCGCGTTCACCTGCGCGTCGTACGGTCTCGGGTAGAGCAGCGAGTAGTCGTTGAAGACGTGCTGCGCGGTCGCGACGGTGACCGCCTGCTCGTACCAACCCCACTCGGCGGCAAGGCGGATGGACTGCGTGCGTGCCTCGGTTGAGAGCGTTTCGGAGCCGAATTGCCACTCCGCGATGGCTTCGTTGCGCATCCCACAGAGGAAGAGCTCCCGCGCGCGCTCGAATGCGGGCGTGCGCTCGAGTGTCGCCATGAGGTCGGCATTTGCCGGTATCGGCTGCGGATGGGGCGCCACAGTCTGGCTCAGACGCGCCGCCGCCATGGCTGAATAGTAGTTGTCGTCAACGAGGAGACCCTTGTAGATCGCCTGCGCGGTCTGCGAGTCCTGTGACTCTTCGTCGATGCGAGCCGTCCAGTAGCGCCACCGCGCTGTCTGCCGGTTTGTCTCGGTCATGGCCGCGATGGCGCGGCTGGCGGTCTTCCAGTCCTTCGACCATAGCGCCGCACGTGCCCACCACTCACGAGCGGGATCGTCCAGGTCTGTAGCGGACACGAGGTCGAAATACTGAAGCGCGTCCGGGTCCCGGTTCCAGGCGAGGCCGAGCGCGAGAGCCAGCGCATAGGGGCTCGCGGCCTCCCGGGTGAATCCGCGAGCCGTTATAAATTTTGTGTAACGTTCTTTTGCGGCCTGCGCGTCTGTACGCGTCAGGCGCTTCCAGCCGGCGAGCAGTGCCGTGCCTTCAACCGGTGTGCTGGGAGA
>Ga0070665_100000549_pt1 | contig 52501 bp, 50 predicted proteins | sample KBSS13metaG_FD_65862 | JGI IMG/M metagenome (GOLD analysis project Ga0070665, IMG submission 65862) | Switchgrass rhizosphere microbial communities from Kellogg Biological Station, Michigan, USA - KBS S1-3 metaG | ecosystem: Host-associated > Plants > Roots > Rhizosphere > Soil ...
CTTGAGCAGCCGGTGGTTCTTGATGTGGTCGGGCGTCTCGCCATGCACGATCTGCCAGGCCTGAGTGCCCTTGCTGAGGTCGATGGCGGTGATGGTGCCGTAGGGCGGCTTCATCAGCGGAATGCCTTCGATTGAGATCATGCCCGGGACGATGGGATCGCTGAGGCCGTCCTTGCCCACCGAACCGCGCCCGGGTCCCGGTGCGCCCTTCAGGCTGGCGACACCGCCAAAGGTGCCGCCATTGGCGTCGGCGCTGCCTGCGGCGGGTTGTCCGCCGCGCTGGACCACCTTGCCATCCGGCCCCTGCACGACGCCGGTGATCTCGAACTGGTTCTTGGCGAAGCAATAGAGCAGATGCGTGTCGGGATCGTAGGAAGCGCCCGGCCAGTTGATGCCGCCTTGCAGGCCCGGCAGATTCAAAGCGCCGAAGATCTTGTCATTGACCAAAGGCGGCGGCGTATAGAGGCCGGCCAGCACATAGTGACTGGCGATCTCCCGCGCCCGCGCCTTGATCTCCGGCGTCCAGTCGACCAGGTCGGCCTCGGTTACGCCCTGCTTGGCGAAGGGCGGCGGTGCGCTGGGGAAGGGCTGGGTGGGCGAATACCATTCGCCGGGCACATTGCCCTTGGGCACTTTCTTTTCCGGGATCGGCCAGACCGGCTTTCCGGTGGTGCGGTCCAGCACATAGACGAAGCCCTGCTTGGTGGGCTGGGCAATGGCCTTGATGATCTTGCCATCATGCGGGATGTCGCAGATGACGCCGGCGCAGGACACGTCGCGGTCCCAGATGCCGTGATGGATCATCTGATAGTGCCACTTGCGCACGCCTGTCTCGATGTCCAGCGCCACCAGGCTTTCCGAAAACAGGTGCGGGCCCGTGGCGCTGACGCCCAGAAGGTCGGTCGGCGGCGATTCAACCCCGATATAAAGCAGACCCAGGTCCGGATCTGCCGACATCGGACACCATACGCCCATATTGCCGGCGGCTTCGGCTTGGCCCGGCGTGGTCCAGGTGTCGTAGCCGAACTCGCCCTTGCGCGGGATGGTGTGGAAGATCCATTTGCGCTGGCCGGTCTTTACGTCGAAGCCGCGCACATAGCCCTTGGAGAACAGTGTGGGCGCCGCGCCCACCACGATCGTATCGCGCACCACCAGTGGCGGAGCATGCAGGCCGATGACGCCCCGGTTGGGGTCCATCTCCTGGTCGTCGTTCTGGCGCAGGTCCACCGAGCCGCCGGTGCCGAAATGCGGATCGGGCAGGCCGGTCTTGGCGTCCAGCGAGAACATGGTGTAGCCGCGGGTGACATAGATCACCCGCTCGTTGGTGCCGTCGGTCCAATAACCGACGCCCAGACCCGGACCGCCGCGGCTGCCGATGCGCTGGCCTTCGTCATGGGTGTGCATCCAGAGAAGTTCGCCGGTGCCCGCATCCAGGCACACCACGTCGCGGCGGAAGCCGGCGGTGGTGTAGAGCCGGCCATTGACGCAAAGCGGCGTGGACATGAAGTCGGCGTCGAGGCGCGGGCCAAGCGCGTTGGTCGAGAAACGCCAGACCAGATCCAGCTTGTCGAAGTTGGACGCGTTGATCTGGTCCAGCGGTGAATAGCGGGTACTGGCGAGATCATTGGCGTAATGCAGCCAGTTGGTCTCGCCCGGATGCGCCACGGGATCGACAGCGGCGCGCGCCATCGTGCTGCCCATGAGGGCGAAGACTGACGCGTTGGCCAGCATGTTTCGACGGTTGAGCATTTTCTGAAACGTCCTTCTTCCCCTGGTGCCACGAACGTAAGTGCAGCAGGGTCCGGCGGCAAGTTTCAGGACAATTCCTTACAGTTGCATGGTGACGCAGGGTTCATGTTGCGGCGCGGGAACTTGTGCTGGCGCACCCTATCTCCTACGGTTGTCATAGATAGAAGAGGGTAGGATGCGGCGGCTTCTGATGGTGTTTTTTGGGCGGGTGTGGCGCAAACGCAAAGCTAGCCTCGCGACGATGCGCGGCGAAGAGATGAAGAAATTTCCCGCCGTTGAGCGAACCGTGCGCCAGGTAGCGCTGGCATCGCTGCTCTTGTCGCTGACAATGCCCGCGATGGCTGAAAGTGCGGCGGGCAATCTTCCGCCAGATTTTTATCCGCAGCCCACATGCGAAAAGCCGCGATCTCCTGGCAAATCGCCCGGTGTCGGAGACCAGAACGCCATGCTCGCTTACAACGCCAAAGTGCGGAATTTCAACAAGCAGGCCGAAGCCTTCAATGCGTGCATGAAGGATTACGGCGACAAAGCGCAGAACGACATCAATGCCATTCTGGCGACTGTTCGCGCCGCCGTCGCCGCGGCCAACCAGCCCTGAGCCTTCATAGCCTCTGAAATGCCACGGCCATGCGGCGGCGCTGATGCAGCCATGCATTGACTTGTACAGCTACGGGTTGTAGCACGCCCCGGATTTTTTGAGGCTGGTGCGAGGGCGATTCGCGCGCACCGCCCGCCTATTTCCCATTGCCATTTTCAGCAAGCAGGCTCTTTGCACCTGCTCGGAGAGTTTGATGACACAGGAAAAGTTCAACAAGGCGCTGATGCTGTCGGTGCTGAGCGCTTTCAAAAGAGGAATTCTCGAGCCGCTGTTCGAGGCTGTCAGTCCTGACGTGGTGTGGACGGCGACGGCGCCGCCGCAGTTCTTTCGCTTTGGCGGGGTCTATAAGGGCGCTCCCGGCATCACCGAATATATCGCGCTGCTCCTGTCGCGTTATCATTTCACGCGTTTCGAGCCCAAGCTCGTCACCGCGCACCAGGACGAAGTCTGGGGCTTGTTCGATGTCGAGGCTCTCTATCAGCCCACCAGCCGAAATGTGCGCTTTGATCTTTTCATCCGCTGGACGATGAAGGACGGCAAGATCGTCGCGCATCAATGTCTGTTCGACACCGCCGGCGTGCTGGTGCAGCAGGGCGATTTGCCGGCGAAGGTTGCCTAGATCCCCATATAGGCGAAGGCGAACAGTACCGCGCCGACGCAGCCCAGTCCCATGGCGGAAAACCAGAAGGTCCGCCGGCTGGTGATGATGGCCACGGTTGAAAGCGCGATACCAATCTCAATGAGTGTGGCCGCGCCCGTCAGCCAGTGATGGCGCTCTTCATGCACGGCGCTTTCGTGCAGACGCTTGTCGCGATCCTTCTCGGCGTCTTCGGCCTTTTCGCGCGCCTTGGCCTGGCCGTCGCGATCTTTGGCGATCTCCTGCTTGTAGTCTTCCGCCTTGGCGCTGCCCGCGACCGAGGCGATCTCATACATGTGCCGTTTCAGGCTGTCGGCCTGGTATTCGTTCCAGCTATCGGTGGCCTTGTCCTGGGCCAGAACCGCCTCGCTGGATTCGGTGATGGCGCGCCCCCCTTCCACCGTTTCCAGCGAGCCTGCCGCCGCCGCCATCACCGCCAGCACGGCGACGGTGATGGAGACTTTGGAGACAAAGGGATTGCGTTCATGCGCGGCATGTTCGGCATGCTCGGTATGCTCGTGCGCGTCCAGCGCCGGATCGTGCGACATGACGCTACTTTAACAGGCCGAGGTCGATGGCATTGGCCATGGCCTGATAGCCCGCATCGTTGGGATGCAGCTTGTCGGTGAGATTGTAGTTGGTATCGAAGGTGGTGGGATCGGACTTGTCCGCGACAGACGGCGCGAAATCCACGACGCCGTCAAAGGCGCCGCTGGTCTTGATCCACTGATTGACTGCTTCGCGCACCCGTTCGCCTTCGGGCATGAAGTAATGCGCGCCCTTGTACGGCGTCAGGGTCGCGCCATAGACCATGATGCCATGGGCATGGGCGCGGGCGATGATCTGCTTGTCGGCGGCGATCAAAGCCTCTGCCGTCACCGGCTCGGTCGGCGGATAGAAGCCGCGGCCGATATCGTTGATGCCTTCCAGCAGAATGATCGCCTTGACGCCGGACACGCTCAGCACGTCACGGTCAAGCCGCGCCAGGGTGCTGGGGCCGGTGCCATACCGCAGCAGGCGGTTGCCGCCGATGCCGGCATTGACCACCGACCATTTGGAATGGGCCGCTGCCAGCCGCTCGGCCAGACGGTCGGGCCAGCCGCGGAAGGCATTGTTGGTGGAGGCCGCGCCCTCAGTGATGGAATCGCCCAGGGTCACCACCACCGCATTGGCGCTGACCGGATCGACATCGAGTTGGGTCACCAGCGCCGGCAGGCGCATGATGCGCGCATTGGGAAGCGAGGCTGCAGCGGTGTGGTCGCCGGGCTGGCCAGCCACATATTGATAAAGGCTATGGCCGGTGCGTGACATAGGCCCGGGTACGTGGATCGAGATCACCAGCTTCTGCAGGGCCTCGACATTCATCGTCACCGGATCGGACAGCAGCGGCGCGCTGGCCGGAATGGCGACACCGCCATGGCCGTCGAATGTCACGACATGGTCCGTGCCCGGCAGCACCGTGCCGTCGGGACCGGCGGCGCCGACATGCACCGCGCCCAGCACCAGCGCTTCGCTGCCGCCTTCATTGCAGAGGCGCAGGCGCAGACGCTTTCCCGCAACCGCGACCCGCACCAGCTGGCGGACGGTGACGTTCGACGGATCGCTTTCGGCGGCCATGACCGGCAGATTGCCGGGATTGTCGATCAGCAGCGCGGAGGGCGTCGCGGGCGCCGGCTGGGCGGGCAGGCTGGCGGCCAGCGGAATCGCCACTGGTGTTGTCACGGTCAACGGCGGTGTCACGCCGGGCGGCAAGGGGATTGGAACAAAGCCCCAGGCCCCAATCCAGGTCTCTTTGGGCGGGGCGGCCTGAACCGCGGCCACAGAGCCCATAACCAGCGCAGCGACCAGGATAAATTGACGAATTATCATTTCCCCATCTCCCCGATATTCCTTGAATCAGGACTTTCTATTGCCCGCCCAGGCCGCGCAAGCCGTGCTGAAAAGGGGCAAATGCGCCCAAAAAACATCGTTCACGGACGAAATTGAGAGTCCCCAACCAAAAAAGTCTGGTTTTTCAGGAGCTTCCGGTTGACGACCAAGGACTTAGCTGACAGGTTATTCGGGTCTAGGCGGGTTCAACCGCTGGGGTGTGTCCCTTAAGGGGCTTGGGGATGATCAAATCAGAATTGGTTGCGCGCCTGACGGCCCGCTATCCGCACCTCTACCACCGCGATGTCGAGCGCATCGTGACGACGGTGCTGGATTCCATCAGCAAGGCGCTGGCGGACGGCCACCGTGTTGAGCTACGCGGTTTTGGTGCTTTCAGCGTCAAGGTCCGTCCCAGCCGCATGGGGCGTAATCCGCGCACCGGCGAGCCGGTTTCGGTCGGCCAGAAGCGTGCGCCCTTCTTCCGCACCGGCAAGGAATTGCGCGAGCGGTTGAATGGCGGTAACCCGGACGCGTGAATCCGGTCTACGTCGCTTTAGATACCACCGATCCCGCCTATGCCCGCACCTTGGCGGAATGCGTGCGCATGTCTGTCGGCGGCCTGAAGCTGGGGCTGGAATTCTTCAATGCCCATGGACCCGACGGCGTGCGGCCCTTTCTGGATATGGGGCTGCCGGTCTTTCTGGACCTGAAATACCACGACATTCCTAACACGGTAGCGGGTGCGGCGCGGGCCGCCGCCTCTCTCGGCGTCTCGATCCTGAATGTCCATGCCCAGGGCGGCGCGGCGATGATGCGGGCGGCGCTTGAGGCGGTGAAAACGGTTTCGCCGTCCACCAAACTGATCGCCGTCACCATGCTGACCAGCATCTCGGACGAAGACTTGCCGTCGGTGGGTTTGACGCCGCCGGTTGCCGATCAGGTGCTGCGGCTGGCGTCCCTGACCCAGCAGGCGGGCCTGGATGGCGTGGTTTGTTCGGCGCATGAGATCACACGGCTGCGCGCCGAATTGGGGCCGGATTTCCTCTTGGTGGTGCCGGGCATCCGGCCGGCGGGCGCCGCGGTTGGCGACCAGCGTCGTGTGATGGGTCCCGCCGAAGCCTGCGGGGCGGGCGCCGATATTCTGGTGATCGGCCGGCCGATCACGGCGGCTGACGATCCCGGCCTGGCGGCCCGGGAAATCGCCCAAAGTCTTGGTCTTTCCACGGGTTAACGCCGGTTCGGCGGTTTGCTTGATTTCCGGGAACGAGCAGCCCATACAGCCCAGCCCATGGCCATCGCCGTCAAGATCTGCGGGATTACGACTCCGGACGCCGTCAACGCCACGGTTGCCGCCGGCGCCGTCTATGGTGGGCTGGTGTTTCATCCCAAATCGCCGCGCAATCTGGATATCGAACACGCGCGCGAGCTTGCGCGCCTGATGCGCGGCAAATTGAAGGTGGTGACTTTGCTGGCCGATCCGTCGGACGAGCAACTGGCTGCGGTTGTGGGGCAGGTGGCTCCCGATTTCTTGCAACTGCATGGCGGGGAGAGCGCGCGCCGGCTGGCCTATGTGCGGGCCAAGTTCAATACACCCATCATCAAGGCCGTGGCCGTTGCCGAAGCCTCCGATCTGGCCGCCGCCGCCGAATATGAAAATGTCGCCGATCTTTTGATGTTCGACGCCCGGGCGCCGAAGGGTGCGACGCGCCCCGGTGGCCATGGCGTGGCGTTCGACTGGAAGATTCTCGCGGGCCGCAGCTTCAACAAGCCCTGGTTTCTGGCGGGCGGGCTTGATCCCGATAATGTCGCGCGCGCCATCGAATTGTCGGGCGCCGAAATGGTGGACGTGTCGTCCGGTGTGGAAAGCGCGCTGGGCATCAAGGATCCCGCGCGCATTCAGTCTTTTGTCAACGCCATCAGGCATCCGGTGCAGGCATGAACCAGCTTCCCAACTCCCTGCGCAGCGGTCCCGATGGAAACGGGCATTTCGGCGCCTATGGCGGCCGCTTTGTCGCCGAAACCCTGATGCCTTTGGTGCTGGCGCTGGAAAAAGCCTATGAGGCGGCCAAGCAGGATCCGCAATTCCATGCCGAGCTGTCGGGCCTCTTGACCCACTATGTCGGCCGCGAAAGCCCGCTCTATTTCGCGGAGCGGCTGACGGCGCATCTGGGCGGCGCGAAGATCTATCTGAAGCGCGAGGATCTGAACCACACCGGCGCGCACAAGATCAACAATTGCCTGGGCCAGATCCTGCTCGCCAAGCGCATGGGCAAGACCCGCATTATCGCCGAGACCGGCGCCGGCCAGCACGGTGTGGCCACCGCCACGGTGGCGGCGCGCTTTGGTCTTCCTTGCACCGTCTATATGGGCGAGGTGGACATGGAGCGGCAAAAGCCGAACGTGTTCCGCATGCGCCTGTTGGGGGCCGAAGTGCGGGGCGTCTCATCCGGTTCGCGCACCCTGAAAGACGCGACCAACGAGGCGCTGCGCGACTGGGTCGCCAATGTCCATGACACGTTTTACATCATCGGCTCGGTGGTGGGGCCGCATCCTTATCCGGCCATGGTGCGCGATTTCCAGACCGTGATCGGCAACGAGGCGCGCCAGCAAATGCTGGAGCGGGAAAAGCGGCTCCCCGACCTGGTGGTGGCCTGCGTCGGCGGCGGCTCCAATGCCGCCGGCATGTTCCACCCTTTTGTGGATGATGCGGACGTCGCCATTCATGGCGTGGAAGCGGCCGGCGACGGCGTGGATACGCCGCGCCATGCCGCCACCCTGTCCAAGGGTTCACCCGGCGTGCTGCACGGCGCGCGTTCTTATCTTCTGCAGGATGGTGACGGCCAGATCATCGAGGCCCATTCCATCTCGGCGGGCCTGGACTATCCGGGCGTGGGGCCTGAGCATAGCTGGCTGAAGGATATCGGCCGGGTGAAGTATTTCTCGGTCACCGACCAGGAGGCGCTGGACGCCTTCATGCTGCTTTCCAAGCTCGAAGGGATCATTCCGGCACTGGAATCCGCGCACGCCATCGCCCATGTGGTGAAGACGGCGCCGCAGATGCGCAAGGACGAGCTGATCGCGGTCTGCCTGTCGGGCCGTGGCGACAAGGATATCTTCTCGGTTGCGCACGCGCTTGGTGAAAAGATATGAGCCGGCTTTCTGAGGCCTTCGCGCGCCTGAAGAAGGAAGGCCGCGCCGCCTTCGTGCCCTTCATCACTGCCGGCGATCCGGACATGGAAGCCAGCTTCGCCATCCTGCAGCAGCTTCCGGCCTCAGGCGCCGACGTGATCGAGCTGGGCATGCCCTTCACCGATCCGATGGCCGACGGTCCCGCCGTGCAGGCCTCTTCGGTGCGGGCACTGAAAGCCGGCGCCACCATGGCCAAGGTGCTCAAGATGGTGGAGAAGTTCCGCAAGACCGACAAGACCACACCGATTGTGCTGATGGGCTATTACAATCCCATCCACGCTTACGGCACGGCGCGCTTTGCCCGCGACGTGGCGGCGGCCGGCGTGGACGGCCTCATCGTGGTGGATTTGCCCATCGAGGAGGACGAGGTGCTGCGTGTGCCGGCCAGGGTGCAGGGCGTGGACCTGATCCGTTTCGTCACCCCCACCACCGATGACGCGCGGCTGAAGCGCATCGCGGCCGATGCCAGCGGCTATCTCTATTATGTCTCGGTGGCCGGCGTGACCGGCACCAAGGCCGTTCCCGAAGATGAGGTCCGCGATGCCCTTGCGCGCGTCAAGGCGGTGACCGATCTTCCCTGCACGGTGGGTTTTGGCATCCGCAATGTCCAGCAGGCCCACGCCATCGCCCGGGTCGCCGATGGGGTGGTGGTAGGCTCGGCCATCGTCTCCAAGGTTGCCGAAAACATTAACGCCGGGCGCGAAAGAATCGTCAGCGAAGTCCTGGAACTGATCCGGGCCCTGGCCGGTTCCACCCATGCGGCGCGCCGTGATAGGGTGGGGGTATGAACTGGATCACCAACATCGTCCGTCCCCGGATCAAGGGCCTGATGGCCGGCAAGGGCAAGGGCGGCGGCGATACGCCGGAAAATCTCTGGAAGAAATGCCCGTCCTGCGGCGAGATGGTTTTCCACCGCGATCTGGTGGCCAATCTGAATGTCTGCCCGTCTTGCGGCCATCATATGCGCATCGGCCCGGCGGAGCGCTTTGCCTACACCTTCGATCCCGGCAGCTTCACCGAGCTGACGCCGCCCAGCGTTCCGGCCGATCCGCTGCGCTTCAAGGGCGAGAAAAAATATTCCGAAGAGATCAAGTCGGCGCGCGCCAAGACGGGCCGGCCCGAAGCCTTCACCGCCGCGCGCGGCACGCTGGACGGCCTGCCGGTGATGATCGGCGTGCAGCCCTTCGATTTCCTGGGCGGCAGCCTGGGTCTGGGCGTGGGCGAGGCGCTGGTGGAATCACTTCAGATCGCCGTCAAGGAAAAGCGGCCTTACATTCTCTTCGTCGCATCGGGCGGCGCGCGCATGCAGGAAGGCATCCTGTCCTTGATGCAGATGCCGCGCGCGACCATCTGCGTGGACATGCTGAAGGAAGCTGGTCTGCCTTATGTCGTGGTGCTGACTGATCCGACTTTCGGCGGCGTCAGCGCTTCCTATGCCATGCTGGGCGACATCCAGATCGCCGAGCCGGGCGCGCAGATCGGCTTCACCGGCGCGCGCGTCATCGCCCAGACCATTCGCGAGAAATTGCCCGAAGGCTTCCAGCGCGCCGAATATCTGCTGGAGCACGGCATGCTCGACATGGTCACCCATCGCAAGGAGATGCGGTCTACCCTGTCCCGGGTGCTGCACATCCTGATGAAACAGGAAAAACCCCGCAGCAAGGTGCTTTCCATGCCGCGGCGCCAGGGTAACGGATCTGGCAATGGCGGGGCGGCCGCGATTCCTTAAGATGGGTGGGCCGTGACCTTGTCAGCCACCACCCGCAGCGACGCGGTGCTTGCGCGCCTGCTATCGCTGCATCCCAAGAAGATCGACCTGGCGCTGGACCGGATTCTGCGGCTGTTGGCCGACCTCGGCAATCCGCAACTGAAGCTGCCGCCGGTCATCCATGTCGCCGGCACCAACGGCAAGGGCAGCGCCTGCGCTTTTTCCCGCGCCATGCTGGAAGCGCAGGGACTGCGCGTGCATGTCCATACCTCGCCGCATCTGGTGCGCTTTCATGAGCGCATTCGCCTGGCCGGAAAGCTGATCTCGGAAGAGGCGCTGGTCTCGCTGCTGGAAGAAGTGGAAGCGGTCAATCACGGTCGCGAGATCACTTTCTTCGAGATCACCGCCGCCGCCATGTTCCTGGCTTTCGCGCGCCAGCCGGCCGATGCCGTGGTGCTGGAAGTTGGTCTGGGCGGCACCTATGACGCCACCAATGTGGTGCCGCATCCGGCCATGACGGTGATCCAGCCGGTGGGCATGGATCACAAGGAATTTCTGGGCACCGACCTCGCCGGCATCGCGGGGGAGAAGGCCGGCATCATCAAGAAGGGCTCGCCGCTGGTGGTGGGGCCGCAAAGCCCGGTGCCGCGCCATGTGATCCTGCGCCGCGCCGACCAGCTGGGCGTGGAGCTGTTCGAGTTTGGCCAGGATTTCGCCGCCCGCCTGGAGCATGGCCGCATGGTCTATGAGGACGAGACGGGATTGCTGGATCTGCCGCTGCCGCGGCTGACCGGCCGCCACCAGATCGAGAATGCCGGCGTCGCGATCGCTGCCCTGCGCCATGCCAGGCGCGGCTGGGGCCAGGACGCGGCGGTCGAGAAGGGTCTTTCAACCGTGGAATGGCCTGCGCGGCTTCAACGCCTGCATAAGGGGCCGCTGGTGGACGCCGCGCCCAAGGGCGCCGAGGTGTGGCTGGACGGCGGACACAATGTGCATGGCGCCGAAGCGGTGTCGCGCGCCATGGCCGACATGGAAGAGCATGGCGAGCGGCCGCTTTATCTGATCTGCGGCATGCTGGCCAACAAGGATGCGCTGGGCTTCCTGCGCGCCTTCAATGGCCTGGCGCGGCATGTTGTGACGGTGGCTATTCCGGGCGAGGCGGGCAGCCTGGGGGCCGGGGCGCTTTACGATGCCGCGCGCCGCGCCGGACTGGATGCGGCGCCGGCGGAAGACCTGGACGATGCCATGCTGCAGGTCACGGCCTGGTCGCGGCTGGACCAAACGGATGTGCCGCCGCGCATTCTGATATGCGGGTCTTTGTACCTGTCCGGAAAAGTATTGGCCGAGAACGGCTAGCACAAACGACAAGGCCGCCTTGCGGCGGCCCTGAAGCACCGGATTCCGGTCTGGTCAGATCGAGCTTTCAATCCACTCTTTGATCTTGGACTTAGGCAGCGCACCAACCTTGGTGGCGGCGACTTGACCGTCCTGGAAAATCATCATGGTGGGAATGCCGCGCACGCCATACTTGGTCGGCACATGCGGGTTCTCGTCGATGTTCAACTTGGCGATGGTGATCTTCTCCGAGAGTTCCGTGGAGAGCTCGTCCAGCGCGGGCGCGATCATGCGGCAAGGTCCGCACCATTCCGCCCAGAAATCCACCAGCACGGGTTTCTTGGCGTCCAGGACATCGGTCTGGAAGGAGGCGTCGGACACTTTGACGGGCATGAGATCGGTCCTTTGAACAATGGCGCCACCATATCTAGGAACCCACCCCCTGCGGGTCAAGGCGCGCCGCCATGTCCATTATTTCGGCGTCCAAAGCACGGTCCGAAAGCTGTAGAAGCCGGGGGCCGTCGGTGAAAACCAGGCCGCAAGCGACTCGCTTGCCCGGGAATATCTTGGCCGCCGCGGCGCGGTAAAGCGCCATCTGGGCGAGATAGACTTTGGGAACCTCGACCTCGCTGCGGGGCGCTGGCCGGTTGGTCTTGAAGTCCAGAATCAGAACCTGGTTTTCTGCCACCGCCAGCCGGTCGATGCGGCCATTGACGCGCGCGCCTTTACCCAGTTCCGGCAACTCCGCAACCAGCCCGGCTTCGGCCTGACTGCCCGGTGCGAAAACGTCCGCGAAAGCGGGATCGTCCAGCACCGCCAGAGTTTCGCGCACCAAAGCTTCGGCATCTTTCACGCCCTGCGCTTCGGCATAACGTGTCGCCAGCGCGCGGCGCTGATCGGTTGCGATCTCGGGCAGGCGGGCGAGCAAGGCATGCACCACCAGGCCGCGGCGGAAACGGGAATTGGCGCGCGGGGAGAAAGTGGGAGGTTCGATTCCGGCGGCTTCCGACGGCCGGATCAGGCGCGGCGACGCCGGCTCGACTGGTGCGGGCGATGCGATCCAGGCGGGCAGAGTGGATTTTCCGGGCGCTGGCTTTTCGACGGGGCCGGCATCTTCGTCCAAGGTGCCGATGGCCGTGATCTCGCCGTCGCCGCGCGCGACTTTTATGCCCAGCCTGTCTGCGGCGGCTTTGGCGAGCTCGTACCAGGAGCCTTGCTTGATGCCCTTCTTGTTCTCAAAGCCGCAGATATGGAGACGGTCGCGGGCGCGGGTGAGGGCGACATAGAACAGACGCCGGTGTTCGCGTAGCGTCTCGGCCTCAGCCTCCAACTTGGCGCGTTTGACGATATCCGGCGCTTCCGCATCGGATAGTGGAAACAGCACGCCGTCCTCATGATAGAGCAGATGGCCCTTGCGGCTGGGCGGCTCAGGCAGGGAGGTCGTGTCGGGCAGGATCACGATATCGGCTTCCAGTCCCTTGGCGCCGTGCACCGTCATCACCCGCACTTCGTTGCGTCCGCGCTCCATGTCGCGCTTGATCTCGATCTCGCCGCGCTCCACCCAGTCCAGAAATCCTTCCAGCGACGGCGAATGGCTTTGTTCGTGCGTCAGGGTGAGGGAAAGGAATTCCTCGATCGCATCAGCGGATTCCTGGCCCAGCCGCGCCAGCAGCTTGTCCCGCCCGCCCAGCGCGGTCAGGGCATGGGTATAGAATTCAAAGGGCGGCGCATAGTCGGCCCGTTCCAGCATGGCGGAGAGAAAGCCGTGCGCCGCGGCGAATCCGCCCTTGCGGACCACCAGCGCACTCCACAGATCGGCTTTGCGATCATGGGCGATGGAGAACAGCTCTTCCTCGCTGAGGCCGCAGAACGGTGACCGCAGGAGTGCCGCCAGGTTCAGATCGTCTTCCCGCTGCAACACAAACCGTCCAAGCGCCATCAGGTCCATGGCGGCGATCTGTTCGGTCAGCCGCACCCGGTCGGCGCCGGCCACCGGAATGCGCCGCAGCTTCAGCTGCCGGATCACTTCGCCGCCAAAGGGCTGGCGGCGCGGCAACAGGATCATGATGTCGCGGGGTTGAATCGGCCGGTCATGGCCGGGCAGGCGCGCCCCGCTTTTCAGCCAGCCGGCGATCTTGTCGGCCACCTGCATGGCCAGCCGCGCCACCGGGCTTTCCTTCTGCACCGTGTCCACCGGGGCATAGTAGTCGACGTCTTCGTCTTCCTCCGGCACCAGCGCCGGCCAGAATTCGATGCCGCCCTTGGCGGTCTCGCGATGAGCGCGGTGAGCGATCGCGCCGCCGCCGACGGTCAGCCCGGCGCGCGCCTGCTCGCTTTCGAACACGGTGTCCACGAAGGAGAGAATTTCCGGCGCCGAGCGGCGGGAGGTGATCAGCGGCACTTCCTGCAGATACTGCTGGGCGCCGGCGATCACTTCGGCAAAATGGCGACGGTTGATGTCGAACTGGGTGGGATCGGCGCCCTGGAAGCTGAAGATGGATTGTTTCTCGTCGCCCACCGCGAAGATGGTACGAAGCTGGCCGCGCTCACGGCCAAGGCCGGCAAAGAATTCCTCGGTCAGCTTCTTGACGATCTCCCATTGTTCGGGACTGGTGTCCTGGGCCTCGTCGATCAGGACGTGATCGATGCCGCCATCCAGCTTGTAGAGCACCCATTGCGCCGCGCCCCGGCGGGTGAGCAGATTGCGGGTCTCGACAATCAGGTCGTCATAGTCCAGCACCCCGCGCAACCGCTTGGCGAGATAATAGTCGTCCCGCATCTCGTCGATGACGGTCAGCGCGGCCTCAGTCAGCGCCGCGGCGCGGGCGGCCTTGCGGCGTTCGGCGGCCGCGCAATAGCGTCCCTGCAAGGCGACCAGATAGTTCAACAGGTCCGGCCGCGCGTCTGCCAGCGCTTTGGTCGCCAGCCGCTTGCGCGGCTCGCCCGCGCCCGTGAGCAGGGCGCGCCCTATGCTCACAAAGCCATTGCCGATATCGGCAATGGTCATGGCCAGGTGGGTGGCGATCTCGCCGTCCGTTTTGCCCCCGGAGGCGAGCCATTTCTGCGCGTCGCGGAGCTGCCCGATCTCGCGCGTCAGTTCGGCGCAGAAACTTGTGGCGATGCCGTCTTCGTCCTCGCCCTCCGACAGTTTGTGCTGTTCGCGCACCGCCTCGGCGAAATCCTTCACGCGTGCGAAATAACGGTCCAGCTTGCGGCGATCTCCGCCCACCGCCGCCTCCAGCAGGCCATTGAGCGTGGCTTCGCTAGTCTCAGTCACCAATTTGGTCACCGCGGCGCCCAGTGCCGCATCGCCCGAACCAGCCCGTTCCAGCACGCGCTGGCGTGTTTCCGCGATCATTTCTTGCGCGGTCTGGTCATCCAGCACGTCAAAGGCAGGCGGAATCTTTGCTTCCAGCGGAAAGCGCGACAACAGAATTTGGCAGAAGGCATGCAGGGTCAGCACTTTCAGGCCGCCCGGTGTTTCCAGCGCGCCCGCGAACAGTCGCCGCGCCTTGGCCAGATCGGTATGCGCCTCGCCGCCAATGGCGATGATGCGGTCGCGCAAGTCCTCATCCGGCAGCATCGCCCATTCGCCCAGCTGCCGGAACAATCGCTCCTGCATTTCCGCGGCGGCCGCTTTGGTGAAGGTAAGGCAGAGAATTTTCTGCGGCTTGGCGTCGGCAAGGAGCAGCCGCGCCACCCGGTTGGCCAGGGTATAGGTCTTGCCGGCGCCGGCATTGGCCGCGACCCAGGCAGAAATGTCCGGATCCGACGCGACCATGGATGCATCGCGTTTCATGGCTCGTCACCCCAGCCGGAGGGTGACCATTCCTTGACCCGCGCCAGATGATCATAGTCGCCGGCGATATCGGCGCGGTACGGCTTGACGCGGGAGCGGTAGGGCGTTTCCCGCTGGTTGAACCAGGCGATACGGCGCACGAGCTGGGCCACCGCTTCGCCGGTCAGCGTGACGGGATTTCGTACATAGCTTGGATCGCGCGCCTTTGCTCCACCCGCAAGGGTGACATAGATCAGCTCCTCAGCGATGAATTTGCCGATACCGAAACCGTCTTCCGCCAGCATCGCTGCTTCCAGCGGCAGCTGTGGCGACAACAGTTGGTCGACTTGCTTGTTGCTGGGAATCGCGCCGCTCTTGTAGTCCAGGATCGCGGCGCGGCCATCCGTCAGCACATCAATGCGGTCGGCGATGCCGGTAAGGGTGAAGTCGCCCAGATCGAGCTTGCCCCGCTTTTCCAGATGGGAGGCGGCGATGGCGCCGCGCCGTTCCTGCTCGAAATCCACAAAGGCTCTGGCGGCGCCGATGAAGCGCGGCCGCCAGACTGCTAGTACGGCTTTCGGAATACCCGCTTCTTCGAACAGCCGGTCGGCGAGTGCGATCAGCCGCGCCGCATCCCCGCCGCCGCCCGCCACAAACAGCTCCAGCGCCTTGTGCAGGATATTGCCGCGCTCCAGCGGACCGATAGGCTCGTCCAGCACATCAAGCGGCCGCAGCTTCAACACATGCTTGGCGTAAATCGCATAGGGATCGCGCAGCCAGGTCTCGATCTCGGTGACGGAAAGTTTTTTGGGCCGTACCTCAAGCGGGGGGCGCGGCGCGGGCCGTTCCAGGCGCGGGCCCAAGGGCACGTCTACCAACTGCGCGGCGAGCGTCACATAACGTGTTGGGGGCTTCAGAATCTCCTCGATGGGCGGCTTTTCCCCTGGCGGGGCCAAGCCCAGAAGAAGCTGGGTCAGCCGCTGCAGCCAGCGCGAGGCGACCGTGGGCGCACCATCCGCCTTCAGGCTGCGGGTTAGCAGCACGCAAGGGCCTGCCGCCAGTACGGAGAAATCGTGCGCGGCGAGACCGATGCTGCGTTCCGGCTGCTCCAGGCCAAGCGTCGCGCGCATGGGACGCGAGAACCAGGGATCGGCGCTGGTTGCGCCGGGCCAGGAGCCTTCGTTCAAGCCGCCCATAATGGTGAGGTCGAAACGCTGCAGCCGCGCTTCCAGCGGTCCCAATATGGCAAGGCGCGGATGGCGGCCAAAGGCGGCGCGTACCGGCGCCTTCATCGCCAGATGACGGAAGAGGGCGGCATAGGAGCCAGGCTCGATCGGTGGCAGGTCCTGCCCACCGTCTTCCAGCGCTGCGCAGAGCGTGGCGGCCTGCTCGCCATCGGCGTTCGCCCAGAGAATGCAGTTTTCGTTCTCATCGCACGCCAGTGCTTCGGCGGCGGCGACATGCGCGGCGATCAGGTCGGGCAGGGGCGCATCCGGCTGAGCGTAGATCGCCTCCAACGGCGCCAGGATTGCTGCGATACCACGCCACCAGTCTTTCAATGCCGTCAGGGCTTCAGGCAGCGGCGGGAATTTCTGCTGGCCGCTTTTTTCAATGGCCCTGGTGATGCCGGCGAGCCCGGCATCGGGCCGTGGTCCCCGCAGGCACCAGCGATCCAATTCGCGCGCCCGGGCGCGGAAAGCGGCGTGATCCTGCCCTTGCCGCGCGAACGGATGCTTGAGAAGCGCCAGCAGCGGCACGGGCGCAAAACGCGCTTGTGCCGCTTCCACCAGAAGACAAAGGAAGCTGCCGGCGGCGGTGTGGGCCAGCGGCCGGCCGGCGGAATCGTCAATGGCGATGTGCCAGCGCGCCATCTCCGCTGCCACGCGGCGCGCCAGATTGCGGTCGGGTGTCACCAGGCCCGCGGTGCGGCCCGGCGTCTCCAGGCTTTCCCGCAAGGCCAGGGCGATCGTGAGCGCTTCCTGCGCCGGATCGGCGGCTGTCACCAGCCCCAGATCCTTCACGCCCTGCGCGATCTGGTCGGCGCCATTTTCCGCCAGGGCGCGCCAGGCATCGGTGGTGGGCGCGGGCCGCAGGGTTTCGCTGAGTAATGTCTCGCGCGCCGGATTGTGCTCGGCGGCGAACCAGTCCTGCACGTCGTCGCGCGTCGCTTCGATGGTCCGCAGCAACTGGCCCAGGCCGAATTGCGGATGGCCCGGATCGAGGCTGTTCCAACTTTCCTCATCCAGCCGCTTGTCCAGTCCGGGCAGCACGACGGCGCCATTGGGCAGGCGCGCGATCACACGCATCAATTCCGCGGTGGCGGGGATCGAACCGGTCGAACCGGCGGCGATCACCCAATACCGGGGCGGGGATGCTTCAAGGCGTGCGCCCAAGGACTTGAGCGCCAGATTACGCCGCGCCGCGGGATTGAGCGCCTTTTCTTCCGCCAGAATGGCCGGCCAGGTGTCGCGGATCACGGCCAGAAAGCGCGTGATGCCTTCCCAATGCTCGGCCAGATTTTCCGGCGCCAGGTCTTTAAGCCGCGTCAGTTCACAGCCCTGTGTTTCCACTTCGTCCATGATGCGCGCCAGACTGTCAGCCAGCGCGGCGCATTGGGCGAAAGACAGCGTGCCATCGCGGTCGCGGCGGTCCCATTGGCGAACCAGTTGCGCCAGCAGCAATTGCCGGCGCAGTGGGCGGATGGCGGGCGCCAGTTCAAGGCCTTCGCCAGCCGGATCGAACAGCAACTCGTCTTCCTCGCTGTCGCCCAGGGCGCGGAATTGCGGCAGCAGCGCCGCACCGCCCATCACCCGGGCGAAGGCGTCACCGAAGGTGCGCGCCGCGCGCCGGGTCGGCAGATAGATCACCGCCGACGAGAGCGCCAAGGGATTATCGCCGGCGCGTGCGATCAAGCCGCGCGCCAGGGTTTCGGCGAACGGCGCGGATGACGGGATAGTGAAGACGGCGGGAAACTTCACGCCGGCGCGCGGAGATAGGCTTCCGCCTCCTCGCGCGCTTGCGGCGTGCCGACATGAATCCAGACTCCGTTCAGTAAGGTGCCGAACAGCCGCCCCGTGGCGATGGCGCGGTCCCACATCAGGTTGGTGGAGAAAGCGCCTTCTGGTGCATTTTCAAACATGCGCGGATGGGCGATCTGCACGCCGGGATAGGCGTATGCGGGAACACCGGCATGGTCGCGTGCCCGCCCGATGCGGCCCTCGGTCCTCAGTACGAAGTCGCCCGTGCCTTCATAACCCATGGCGGTGTGCATGTCGGCCAGCAGCAACAGGCCGTCCATGCGGTTCTCGTCCCATTCGTTGATCATGGCGGGGAGGGCTGCAGTGGCGCCTTCCACCCAGATGGAGTCGGAGTTGAGGATGAAGAAGGGCGCGTGCCCCAGCAGTGGCAGCGCCTTGACCACGCCGCCGCCGGTGTCCAGCAGCTTTTCCGTCTCGTCGGAGAAGATGATCTCCGCATCACGCCGCCGCGCCAGATGAGCGCGCAGCATCTCGGCGCGATAATGCAGATTGACCACAATGCGGGTCACGCCGGCCGCCACCAACCTGTCGATGGAATGATCGATCAGCGTCTTGCCACCCACCGTCACCAATGGCTTGGGCCGGTCGTCGGTCAGGGGGCGCATGCGCAAACCCATGCCGGCGCCCATGATCATCGCAGCCGTGATCTTGCTCACCTGATCTCCACTGCCCTTTTGTCTTTGGGAATCGTGCGATCATACCACGCCCGGAGATCGGCAAGGGCAGGATGGGCGAGGTCGCGCTCCAGATAACCCCAGACCCGCGGCAGGAAGGCGAGATAGCGGGCCTTGCCGTCGCGGCTATAGAGCCGGGCAAAGATGCCCACGATCTTGGTATTGCGCTGGGCCGCCATCACCGCCATCTCGTGACGAAACCCGGCTTCGTCCAGCGGCGTGCCCTGGGCCATCATCGCCGCCATATATTGTCGCGTGGCCGCTTCCGCCACTGCGGGCGAGACATCGCGGCGGGCATCCTCGGTCAGCGAGATCAGGTCATAGGCGGGGCTCCCCGCCACCGCATCCTGAAAATCAATCAGGCCGACGCGTGCCACGCCCTGGCGCTCCGGCAGCCAGAGCAGGTTCTCGGCATGATAATCGCGGTGGATGAAGACGCGCCGGCCGCCCAGGCCCTCGAGCGCCGCGCGCCATAGCCGGCGATATTCCGCCACTTCTTCATCCGTGGCCTTGCGGCCCAGCGCGAGAGGCATGAACCATTCGGTGAGAAGATCGGTTTCCGCCAACTGCGCGATCCTGTCATAGTCGAACAGCGGCTTGTCGGCAGAGAGCCGGGCCGGTGCATCGCCCGCATGCATCTTGACCAGCACTTTCACCGCGGCTTCGTACAATTCCTTTGGATTCCCGCCATCGGCCAGAACTTCGGCGAATAGGGCATCGCCGAGATCTTCCAGGATCAGAAATCCGCCGGCGCAATCGGCAGCATAAACGTCCGGCGCCGCCAGCCCATGCCCGCGCAACCAGGCCGACGCAGCGGCGAAGCGGGCACAATCGGCGCCGGCCAGCCGCGCCACGGCATTGTAACCCAGCGCGCGCCGGGCCTCGGCATCGGCATTGGCGGGAGCCACCGGCGCTTCCGCGTTTTGCGGCTGGTCCATCAGCATCGCCGTCTTGCCGTTCAGGGCAAGGCGCGCATAGCGGCGGGTTGAAGCATCGCCTGGCAGCGGCGCAATGCTGGCCGCACCCCAGCCGGAGCGGGCGAGGAAGTCGTGCATCTGTTGCTGGCGCAGCGCATCAGCCATTGAGAAGGCTCTCCCAGCGGCCTGGGCCGGTGATCCGCGCCAGCCGGCCGGTCTCACGCATTCCCAGCCGGACATGCAGCGCCTCTGGCGGCAGCGCTTCCGGGGCGCGCTCGGGCCATTCCACCAGCGCCGCGCCGCGATCCAGCGCGTCTTCGAAACCCAGTTCTTCCATCTCGCGTGCGCTCTTCAACCGGTAGAGATCGTAATGGGCCACCGGCGGGGTGGTGTCATAGCTCTGCACCAGGGTGAAGGTCGGGCTCGGCACATCTTCCTGGACGCCCAGCGCCTGCAGGATGGCACGGGCCAGGGTGGTCTTGCCCGCACCGAGATCGCCCCACAGCGCCACCGCATCGCCTGTGCCCAACCCGCTCGCGATGGCGCGGCCCAGAGCCGTGGTCGCGTCAAGGTCGGGGAGGGGAAACTCTCCCCGGAACGTCTCGCTGATTTGGGCCATATGACCTGCTTTTAGCCGCCATCGGCCTTCCCGGAAAGGGTTGTTGTACCGCCGCCCACCGCCATGCTAACCCCGCGCCGGATTTGGTGAAAAAAGCATAAGACATGGCCGAGAAGATCGTCATCATTGGCGCGGGACAGGCGGGAGCCCAGGCGGTTCAATCGCTGCGCGCCGAAGGCTTTGACGGGCCCATCACCATGGTGGGCGATGAGTCTTTTCCGCCCTATCAGCGCCCGCCTTTGTCCAAGGCCTATCTGCTGGGCAGTTTCGAGCGGCCGCGCCTGTTCCTGAAAGCCGACAATTATTACGCCGAGACGGGCTGCGAGCTGATCCTGAACACCAATGCCAAGGCTATTCATCGCGCCGAGCGGCAGGTGGAACTGACCGATGGCCGCAAGCTCGCTTACCACAAGTTGCTGTTGGCCACGGGTGCGCGGGTGCGCAAGCTGAAATGTCCCGGCGCCGATTTGCCGGGTGTGCACTATCTCAAGACCATCGCCGATGTGGATGGGCTGCAGCGGGATTTCGTTGCCGGCAAGCGCATCGCCATTGTCGGCGGCGGCTATATCGGACTGGAAGTGGCGGCGGTCGGCGCCAAGCGCGGGCTCGACGTCACCGTGTTCGAAGCCATGGACCGGCTGATGGCGCGCGCCGTCTCGCCCGATCTGTCGGCCTTCTATGCCGCGGAACATGAAAAGGCCGGCGTCACGCTGAAGCTGCGCACCGGCGTCGAAGCGATCGAAGGAACCGACAAGGTGACGGGGATCGTCGCCGGCGGACAAAGCTATGCTGCCGATCTGGTGCTGGTCGGCATCGGCGTCGTTCCCTGTCAGGAGCTGGCGGAGGCGGCGGGCCTTGGCTGCACCGACGGCATTGTCGTGGACCAGAATGCCCGCACCGGCGATCCCCATATCTGGGCGGCGGGCGACTGCACCCGCCATGTCGGGCGCGAGGGCCACGAGATCCGCCTGGAATGCGTGCAGAACGCCATCGATCAGGCCAAGCACGCCGCCTACAGCATGGTGGGCAAGCCCAAGACCTACAGCGAGGTGCCGTGGTTCTGGTCGGACCAGTATGACCTGAAGCTGCAGATCGCTGGTCTGGCGCGGCCCACCGACACCCTAGTGCGGCGTGGTGATCCGGTGGCGCGCAAGTTCGCCGTCTTCCATCTGCGCGACGGCGCGGTGGCGGCGGTGGAGGCGGTGAATGCTGCCCCGGAATACATGATCGGCAAGAAGCTGGTGGCCGAGGGCAAAAAGATCGCGGCCGAGACTCTGGCAGACACATCCATTCCGATGAAACAGATGGCGTGATGCCCCCGTCTCCATGAGTCAGGCTAAATACAAAGTGACCTATGTCGAGGAGAACGGCACCGCCCACACGGTGGAAGTGGCCGAAGGCTGGTCGCTGATGGAAGGCGCGGTGAAGCATCTGATCCCCGGCATCGATGCCGATTGTGGCGGCGCCTGCGCCTGCGCCACCTGTCAGGTCTATGTCGCGCCGGGCTGGGAAGACAAGCTGCCGCCCAAAACCGACATGGAAGAAACCATGCTTGACTTCGCGCCCGATGTGCGGCCGGGCAGCCGTCTGTCGTGCCAGTTGCGGATGAGCGCGAACCTGGACGGCATTGTGCTCAACCTGCCCAGGACGCAACACGCATGATCAGGCCCTGGCCGCGATCGCTGGGCGCTTTGGCGGGTTTCATTTTCGTGGCGCTGTTCGTGGTGGTGCCGGAAGGCCGCAAGCTCGGCTGGCCGCATGAGGCATTGCGTTATTTCGCGGAGATGGCGCTGATGTCCGGCACGGCCGGCGCCATAGCTGGATGGCTGCTGGTCACCATGCGCAATCGGCTTATGATTCAGAGATAGGCCGTCTTGCGGTCTTCACTCTGTTGCGGATGCGGCTCATCGTCGTGAATGCGCCGGGGCAGATGGCAGCGCACCAGGGTGCCGCCGCCTTCGCGGCTGTCGATCTCCACCCAGCCGTCATGCAGTTCCAGAAAGCGATTGACGAGAGCTAGCCCCAGACCGGCCCCCGCGCGGGCGCCGGCGCGGCTCTTGGCCGAGAAGCGTTCGAACACGCTGGCCTTCACATCCGGCGGCAGGCCGGGGCCATTATCGGCCACCGCGATCTGCACATCTTCCGCGACGATCTTCGCCGACAGTACGATGTTGCCGCCACGCGGCGTGTACTTGAAGGCGTTGGACAAGAGATTGAATACCACTTGCCTGAGCCGCCGCGCATCCGCCAGGAACAGTCCGGCTTCAGGCGGCACGTCCACCTCCAGGGTGAGCCCCATCTTGCCGGCCCATTCGCGGGCATGGGCGGCGATGTCCCTGATCAGCTCGCCCAGATCGATCCGTTCCAGCTCCAGCCTCAGCGCGCCGGATTCCACCAGCGCCAGATCGAGAATGTCGTTGACCAGGCTCTTGAGGGTGTTGGCGCCCGCCACGATGGCCTGGATATATTCATCCTGCTGCGGATTGAGTGTGCCGGGAACGCCCGAGGCCAGATGCTCGGAAAATCCCAGGATGGTGTTGAGCGGCGTGCGCAGCTCGTAAGAGACATGCTTGATGAAGTCAGACTTGAGGCGATCGGCCGCTTCCAGCCCCTCGTTGCGATCACGCAAGGCGCTTTCGATGCGGAAGCGGTCGGTGACGTCTTTAAAGGTGACCAGGGTGGCGCCGTCCGGCAGCGGCGAGGTGGAAAGCGACAGCACCGACCGGTCGGACCGTTCGACATCGCCCAGGTCACGCGCGCCGGAGCCCGAGACAATGACCTGGATCAACTGATCCCAGATATCGCTGTCGCCGAAGCGGTCGCGGGACAGGTTGGCGATGGCGCGCAGGTGCGGCTCATTGTTGAGCTCCGCCGGCTCGAATTCCCAGATGCGCGCGAAGGCGGCATTGTGCAGCTTGAGCTTGCCGTCGGGGCCGAACACGGCGACGCCTTCGCTGAGCGTATCCAAGGTGGCGGACTGCACCTTGACCAAAGTGTTGTAGTCGCTTTCCAGGGTCAGGCGCGCGGTAACGTCTTCATACAGGAACGTCAGGCCGCCGAAGGGATGCGGCTGGGCCACCACCCGGTAGGTCTGGCCGCCCGGCAGGTGCCAGACATCCTCGCCCGGATTTTCCCGCGTGCCGTCCAGATAAAGCGCCAGGCGCGAACGCTTCCAGGCCTGATAGTCGCGCTGTTCCGGCAGTTTGCGCGCCTCGCGCAGCCGGTCGAGAATTTCGCCGTCGGAGGGATGCCGGTCGAGAAAGCTTTCGGGCAGGCCCCACAGCTTCACAAAGGCCCGGTTGTAGAAAATCAGTTTCTGGTCGGGTCCGAAAACCGCCACGGCGGTCTGCAGGCGATCCAGTGTATCGGAATGGGCATCGGCGTGATGCTGAAGCCGCGCTTCGGCCGCGGCGGTATCGGTCACGTCCACGGCCGTGCCGATCACGCCGGCATCACCCAAGGGGATTTGGGTGAAGGACAGGGCCCGGCGCTGGCCGTTCACCACCGAGAAGCGTTTGGATTCCTGCTGGGCATTGCGGCTGCGGGCCTGGGCGGCCAGATCGCGCTCGGTCTTGTCCAGCGCCAGCTGTTCGCGCTGCGCCGTTTCGAGGTCTTTGGCGCCGGCGCCTTTCAGGAAGGCATGATTGCCCCAGGTCAGCGCCAGGCCCTTGTCGCGCAGCCAGACCGGAATGGGCAGCGCGTCCAGGATGGCCTTGTAGTCGGCCCCCGTTTCCATTGCCGGCAGTTGCGGCTCTTCCAGCCAGACCGCGGCCATGCCGCCCACCGCGCGGCCGCGCGCCACGTACAGGCGGCCATGGGCGTCATGCACGGTGAGAGAGAAGCCGGCGCCGCGGTCGGCAAGCCCATCAATCGCGCCCGACAAGGCGAGGGCTTCGGCGCCCCTGAGGCAAGACTGAAGCAGCTCGTCGCCGCCATTGTAGGTGAAGGGTCCGGAGCCATCGCGGCCCCAGACCACCAGCGCCTCGCGCCCGGCGCCCAGAAGCGCGTCGCGCTCGCCCACCGCGGCTTTGGCCCTGGCGCCCACCGTCCGCAGGGAACGGCTGAGACGCCTGGCCTGGCGCTGTTCCGCCAGCGCCCAGAGGCCGGCGGCCACGGCCAGGGCCACGCCACCGCAGGCCAGCGCCGACAGGACAATGATATTGCCGTTCTGGAAGGCGGTGGCGATCTGGGCCTCGGAGGCGGCCTGGGCCGGCGCTGACCCCAGCGCAGGCAACAAGGCAAGCGGGGACGCCGTGAGCAAAGCTCTACGCCATGCCGCCCCCGGCCTTCCGCCCTGTCCCAATATGGGACGCATTCCGCCAGCCCCCGTTAACCTGCGCCCGTTCGGCGAATCACTTTGGAATCAACAAGATAGCTAAGGGAGCCGAGTCCGCCTAGGTATTGTGGTTAACAAAGTCCTAAAAACCACATGCGGCTAACAGCGCAATATTTTGCGAGCTGTGGACGAATCGCGAGTCAAATCAGGGCGTTAAGAAATGCGTGGCCAGCGCCCGCAGGCGCCTCGGCCAGTGCAAGAAATTTTTAACTAAGATGAACAAGGCGCGCCCTCCGCAACGGAGGACGCGCCCTGATCCAGCCTTCGCGGGTCTTAGTAGCGGTAGTGGTCCGGCTTGAACGGACCAGCTTTCGGGACCGAAATGTAATCGGACTGCTTGGTGGAAAGCTCGGTGAGTTCCACGCCGATCTTGGCCAGGTGCAGACGGGCGACCTTCTCGTCCAGATGCTTGGGCAGGGTATAGACCTTCTTCTGGTACTTGCCCGGATTGGCGTAGAGCTCGATCTGCGCCAGCGTCTGGTTGGTGAAGCTTGCGCTCATCACGAAGCTGGGATGGCCCATGGCATTGCCGAGATTCACCAGCCGGCCTTCCGACAGCATGATGATGCGCTTGCCGTCAGGGAACTCGATCTCGTCCACCTGCGGCTTCACATTATGCCACTTGAAATTCTTGGTGGCGGCGACCTGGATCTCGCTGTCGAAGTGGCCGATGTTGCAGACGATGGCGCGGTCTTTCATCGCCCGCATATGCTCGACCGTGATCACGTCGACATTGCCGGTGGCGGTGACGAAGATGTCGGCGCGGGGCGCCGCCGTCTCCATGGTCACGACCTCATAGCCTTCCATGGCAGCCTGCAGGGCGCAGATGGGATCGACTTCCGACACCATCACGCGGCAACCGGCCTGGCGCAGCGAGGCGGCCGAGCCTTTGCCCACATCGCCGAAGCCCGCGACCATGGCGACCTTGCCGGCCATCATCACGTCGGTGCCGCGGCGGATGCCGTCCACCAGAGACTCGCGGCAGCCATAGAGATTGTCGAACTTGGACTTGGTGACACTGTCATTCACATTGATGGCGGGGAACAGCAGCTTGCCGTCCTTCTCCATCAGATAGAGGCGGTGAACGCCGGTGGTGGTCTCTTCCGAGACGCCCTTGATGCTGGCGGCGATCTCGGCGAACCAACCCTTGGGCTTTTCCTTCAGCAGGCGCTTGATGAGGGCGTAGAAGACTTCCTCTTCCTCATTCTCCGGCTTGTCGAGGAACGCGGTGTCGCCCTTCTCGGCGCGCAGGCCCGCATGCACCAGCATGGTGGCGTCGCCGCCATCGTCCAGGATCATGTTGGGATAGCCGCCGCCATGCCACTCGAACAGCTTGGCGGTGTAGTCCCAGTAATCCTTCAGGCTCTCGCCCTTGACCGCGAAGACGGGGATGCCGGCCGCGGCGATGGCGGCGGCGGCATGGTCCTGAGTCGAATAGATGTTGCAGGACACCCAGCGGATGTCGGCGCCCAGCGCCTTCAGGGTCTCGATCAAGACCGCGGTCTGGATGGTCATGTGCAGCGAACCGGCGATGCGCGCGCCCTTCAGGGGCTGGCTCTTGCCGTACTCGGCGCGGGTTGCCATCAGGCCGGGCATCTCGATCTCGGCGATGTTCAGCTCTTTGCGGCCCCATTCGGCCAGACTGATGTCCTTGACGATGTAATCGCTGAAAGCTTTGGCCGGAGCGGCGGACATGGACGGATTCCTGCTGGTTTCGGGCCCGCCTATAGCAGCCAGGCCGGGACACGGCAAGGAGCATATAAAGAAATCTGCATATGATTATCCGGCCAGAAGACTGGGATTTCCGGGAACCTGGGATCAGACTGGCGCCATGTACGCGGGCAGCTTTGCCATTCCCTATGACGCGCTGGATATTGGCCTGCGCCTGGTGGCCGCGACCCTGATCGGCATGGCGCTGGGTTTGGAGCGGATGCTGCGGGGCAAGCCCACCGGCATGCGCACCCTTGGCCTGGTCAGCTTCGCCGCTGCGCTGGTGACCCTGTCTCTGATCCATGTTCCCGACATCGAGGGATCGAGCGACGGGTTGGGCCGGGTGCTGCAAGGCGCGGTGCAGGGCATTCTGGTCGGCATCGGCTTTCTGGGCGGCGGCATCCTGCTCCGCGATACCGACACCCACAAAGTTTTCAACCTGACCTCAGCGGCGGAAGTCTGGGCCGTGGCCGCGATGGGACTGGCGACCGCCTGCGCGCCATGGGCGATCGTCTGCCTGGGCATCGTGATCTTTGTGGTGCTGATGGTGGCGCTGCGCGCGCTGGAAAAGCGGTTCCACCTCAAGGATCATTCTGACAGTTGAACCTAAAGCGGGTTCGCGGATTGTCGCTGTATCCTTCAGGAGACGGCCATGACCATCCGCGACGCGAAAATTCTCATCATCGCCACCAACGGCTTTGAGCAGTCGGAACTTGAGGTGCCGCGCGACAAGCTGCGGGAAGCTGGCGCTGCGGTGACCATCGCCTCCCTTGACGGCAAAGAGATCAAGGGTTGGGAACACACCGACTGGGGTCGTCCTGCCAAAGTCGACATTGCCATCAAGGATGCGAAGGAAAGCGATTACACCGCGCTGGTTATCCCTGGCGGCGTCATGAATCCGGACAAGCTCCGGATGGACGAGGACGCCATGAAACTGGTCAAGGCGTTTCTGGCCAGCGGCAAGCCGGTAGCCGCGGTGTGTCACGGGCCGTGGTTGCTGGTCGAGGCCGACGCCCTCGATGGTCGCGAAGCAACCTCCTGGCCGTCATTGCGCACCGATATCGAGAATGCCGGCGGCACCTGGATGGACAAGGAAGTGGTGGTGGACAATGGCATCATCACCAGCCGCAAGCCGGCGGATCTCAATGTCTTTGTGCAAAAGATCATCGAGGAAGTCGAGGAAGGTAAGCACTATCGGCGTGCGGCCTGATCCCGTCGATTACGGTCCGTCCACTTTATAGCCAGCCTTGCGCAGCAGAGCGGGTACGCCCTTGGGCCCGGTAAGATGGCCGGCGCCCACGGTGATGAAGAAGATGTGCTTCTCCTTCAGCATGGCCTCGATCTTGGGCACCCAGCGCGCATTGCGGTCGTCCAGCAATTCCTTGCGCGCCTGGGGGAACTGATCCAGATCGCCATTGATCAGGCGGTCGAGCTCTGCCTGATTGCCCATGCTCCAGGCCTTCACCATGGGCTCGAGCTCGCTGCCGACATCGCGAAGGTCTTTCAGGCCGGCCTCGAACTCCTCCAGCTCCAGATCGCCGCTGTCGGGCGCCAGCAAGGTGAACTGTTCGGCGATGGTTTCCAGATAGCGCGTCTGCTTGTTGCCCTTGACCGCCATCTCGGCCAGAACCGCCTCCACGCCATCCTCGCGGCCGTAATGCAGCTTGGACATCTGGGCGAACATCAGCTGGATGCCGGCAAGCCAGGGCCGGTCATGATCCAGCGCGGCCAGGGGCACGCCGGATGCGGCGACCACCGCGTCGAAATCCGGCCGCGCCTCGGCGTGCAACAGCGCGCGCAGGCTCTGGTCTTGCGGCAGATAGCCTTTCGCCTGGATCAGGCCCTGCAGCTCGGTAACCGCCTTATCGTCCTGCGGCACCTCGAAGACATAGACGTCGCTGCGGGAAAGGCCGCGCCGGATCGCTGGCGTGCGCCATTCCAGATGCGGCGGCAGCACATGCACCGAGCCCAGCAGATAGACCTCACCCTGTGCGCCTTTGATATGCCACAGCGAGGGTGTCGCGATCTGGCCGGCGGGCAGGGCCGGCTGGATCGAGGGCTGCGCCAGCGCCGGGCCCAGCAAAAGCGCCAGCAACAACAGCGCGATCTTCGTGAGTGTTTTCATTCCAGGCACAAAGCTCCTGCCGCGATCACCAGCACCGACACTATGCGCCGCGCGGTTAATTGTTCGGCGAAGAATATCCTGCCCAGCAGCACAGCGAACAGCACGCTGGTCTCCCGCAAGGCCGAAACCGTGCCCATGGGCGCCCTGGTCATGGCGAAAATGACGATGCCGTAGGCAACCAGCGACACCACCCCGCCCAGCGCGGCTGTGCCAGTCCGGAACGTGCCGCGCCACAGCCGCCAGTCGCCGCGCCAGGCCCGGTAAAACGGAATTGCCGTGACGCCCCACAATAGGCACATCCACATTGTATAAGAGACGGCATTGCCGGACAGGCGTCCGCCGATGCCATCGGTCACGCTATAGGCGGCGATGAAGAAGCCGGTGCCGAGGGCGTAGAAGATTCCGCTCTCCGGCAGGCGGCGGCCGCGGAACGCCATGGAGACGATGCCGCCACTGACCAGCAGGATACCGGCCATGGCCCTGACCGTCGGCAGCTCATGGGCGGCCAGCGCCGCGCCCACTGTCACCAGCAGTGGCGAGGAGCCGCGCGCCACCGGATAGGCGGCGCCGAACTCGCCGCTGCGATAGGCGCGGATCAAAAAAGCATTGTAGCCCACATGGAGCAGCGACGAGGCCAGGATGCAGGGCCAGCTCGCGGCGCGGGGCAGGGGCAGAAACGGAAGAATGATGGCGCAGGTGAGCGCCGTCGCCACGCCCATGATCGTCATGGACCAGAAACGGTCTTCACCGCCCTTGAGCAGCGCGTTCCAGGACGCGTGCAGCAGCGCGGCGAAAAGAACCAGCGCGGTGATGGAAAGAGCCATGGACCGGTTATGCCATGTTCCGCTGCGCGCGGAGAGCATGGCAGTTCTGCCTCGCGTCGGCTGACGCTGTCATTAGCCGACGCTTGGCAGGTTCGGAGAAACGTGCCCGGAGGTCACTCTTCGCCGAACTTTGCCTCGACCAGCGCCAGGATCGCTTTCAGTGCTTCTTCCTGGTCGGGGCCCTCGGCCGTGATCTCCACTTCCGAGCCGATCGACGCGGCCAGCATCATCAGCCCCATGATCGAGCGTCCATTGACGGCATTGCCGTCCTTGACCACATGAATTTCAGATTGAAAGCGCGCTGAGGCTTCCACGATCTTGGCGCTGGCGCGGGCGTGCAAGCCGCGCTTGTTGGGAATGATCACGCGGGCGGAAAGCTTGGCCATTCGCCGCCGTTACGCCAAGTCCGCGCTGCCGGCGCGCATATATTTGCGGCCCGCATCGATGGCCTCTTTCACTGCCTGCTCCAGCGGCACCTTGGCGCGGATGTCGATCAGCTTGATCAGGCTGGGAAGGTTGGCCCCCGCCAGCACTTCGATCTTGCCGCGCTCCAGCAAGGTCAGCGCCAGATTGCAGGGCGTGCCGCCGAACATGTCGGTGGCGATGATGACGCCATTGCCCACGTCCACCGACCGGGCCGCGGCTGCGATCTCGCGCTGGCGCCGTTCGATATCATCCTCGGGCCCGATGCAGACCGCGCGCAGATGGGTCTGCGGTCCGACCATATGCTCCATAGCGGAAATGAATTCCTGGGCGAGGCGCCCGTGGGTAACCAAAACAAGGCCAATCATGCGGTTTCCTTAGCGGCGCGGACAGTATCAAAAGCGCGCGGGCTGGGAAGGCTTATTTGGGGACAAAAGTGTCGCGAAACAAGCCCTTGGAAAAGGCTGCCAGCGCCGCCCGGACCTTGGCCGGCGCCGAGGCGTAATGGCCGTTCAGCAGGATCTCGGGCGGGGGCTTCGAGACGGAAAGCCCGTGTGGGGCTTGGAATCTGTGGTGAACGGGCAGCCGCGCATCCTCGCGCCCCAGTTTCACGACCAGCGCGATTTTCACATCCGCGCGGGACGGCAATTCCACGATTCCAAGCCCCCGAATTTCCATCAGCCCGCGGATGCTGTCGGGGCTCTTGCCATAAAGGCCGCCGAGCCGTGTGAACAGGATAGTGCGGTCATCGGCCACCAGCCGGCCGCCTTCATCGATCAGGCGCAGGGCGAGATCGGATTTGCCCGCGCCAGGCTTGCCAAGCAGCAACACGCCCTGGGCGCCCAGCGCCACGCAGCTCGCATGGATATTGGCTTCAGCCATAGGCGCCCAGCGGCAATTCCACCACCAGCCGGGCGCCGGCGCCCTGCTGGCCATCCGGGTGGCGGTTCTCGGCATAGATGCGCCCGCCCGCGCCTTCGATGATCTGGCGGGCGATGGAAAGCCCTAAGCCCGAATTGCGGCCGAAATGATCGCCCGGGCGCTCGGTCGTATAGAAACGCTCGAAGATGGATTCCAGATTCTCCGGCGGAATGCCGGGGCCTTCGTCTTCAATCGTCACCCGCGCGATGATGTCGTTCCTGACCGCCGTGACGACGACCTTGCCGCCATCGGGACTGAAGGACGCCGCATTGTCTATCAGGTTGCGGAAGACTTGCCCCAGCCGCTCGTCGCGGGCGCGCACCACCATGCCAGGGGGCAGTTCATCATGCAGCACGAACTCGACATGGCGCCCATTGTCGGTCATGCGATAGATGTCGATGATGGTGGCCAGCAGCCGCGACAGCTCCACCGGTTCCTTGGTCTCGCGCGACAGTTCAGCGTCCAGGCGAGAGGCATCGGAAATATCGGTGATCAGCCGGTCGATGCGCTTGATGTCGCCCCGCACGATTTCCAGCAGCCGCGCGCGGGCGTCGGCATCCTTGGCACGGGAGAACATCTCCACCGCGCTGGCCAGCGAGGTGAGCGGGTTCTTGAGCTCATGCGCCACGTCGGCGGCGAAGCTCTCGATCGCGTCGATCCGGTCATAGAGATTGCCGGTCATGGAGCGCAGACTGTCGGCCAGGTCGCCGATCTCGTCGGTGCGCTCCGGGAAGTTCGGAATGTCGCTGCGCCCGCCCGCGCCCGAACGCACAATGTCGGCGGCGGCGGCCAGGCGCTTGACCGGCTCGGCGATGGTGCTGGCCAGATACAGCGAGGTTACCAGCATCACGGCGAAGGCGACCAGGAAGACCTCGATCAGGGTGAAGCGCTCCTGGCGCAGAATGTCGTCAATGTCGCCGCCTTCGGTGGTGACAAACAGAACGCCCGAAACTGCCCGCACCCGCTGGATGGGAATCGCGACCGACAGGATCAGCGAGTTCTGGTCATCCACGCGCTCGGCAATGGAAGTTCGCCCCGAAAAAGCGTTCACCACTTCCTGATAATTGTGCCAGTCGCCACTGCCTTCCGAATAGGGCGCCAGTTCGGCGAAGGGCCGCACGCCCATGACGCCATCATAGATGCGCCGGATCCAGGTCTTGACCTGGCTGACGAGATTCAGCCCCGGCAGCTCCTGGCTGCGCACGACGTTGCGCGACAGCAGGTAGCGGGTGTCGAGAGCCGCGGTGTTGTTGGAGATGAGGTACACCCGCGCTCTGAGGCGCGTAGGACTGATGAGCTGGCGCAGCAAGGGCTCGGCGGCATCCAGATTGAGCGTGCTGGTTTCCTGGTCGCTGGCATATTCGGCGATGGCGCTGGCAACGATGGCGGCCTGCTGTTGCACGCCGGAGAAGCGTTCTTCCACCAGGTCGCGGCCGGAGAACTGCACCAGGATGACGCCGGCGGTCAGCACGATCAGCGCCAGCGCATTGAATCCCAGAATGCGCCAGGTGAGGGCCGAAAAGTGGGGCATAGGCCTGATTTCCGGTTAGACCATGGCCGCGACGCTGGGCATTTTGGTCCCCTGGCTAGGAATGAGGAGCGATGTGGGCTTCATGCCCATGAGCGACGAATGACAACGCCAGGGGCCAAAAGGCCCGCGTCCCTTCGGGCTGCGGGAAAAATGGCCGACTGGTGCGTCGAAGCGCTCGGCCGTATTGCCGATACGACCTTCGCGCTTCTCCTGCCATTCAGCCATTTTTCCTCGCAGCGCGGCTCATGGGCTAGCCGGAAATCAGGCCTTATTCCCGGTAACGGTATCCGACGCCATACAGCGTCTCGATGGCGTCAAAGTCGTCCGCCACGACCTTGAACTTCTTGCGCAGCCGCTTGATATGGCTGTCGATGGTGCGGTCGTCGACATAGACCTGGTCGTCATAGGCCGCGTCCATCAGGCTGTCGCGGCTTTTGACGAAGCCGGGGCGCTGGGCCAGCGCCTGCAGGATCAGAAACTCCGTCACGGTCAGGCGCACCGGCTTGCCGTCCCAGGTGCATTCATGGCGCTGCGGATCGAGCGCCAGCTTGCCGCGCACCAGCGCTTCCTTCTTGGCACTGTCGGCGGCGCCGGCCACCGGCGGGGCGCCGCGGCCTTCCGCCCGGCGCAGCACCGCGCGCACCCGCTCCAGCAGCAGACGCTGGGAGAAGGGCTTGCGGATATAATCGTCGGCCCCGGCATTGAGCCCCATCAATTCGTCGATCTCTTCGTCCTTGCTGGTGAGGAAGATCACCGGCAATTCGGGATTGGCCTGGCGCAGGCGGCGCAGCAGCTCCAGGCCATCCATGCGCGGCATCTTGATGTCGAGAATGGCGAGATCTGGTGGCGTGGTCGTGAGCGCAGTCAGCGCCGCGGCCCCATCAGTAAAGGTGCGGATATGATAACCCTCCTGCTCCAGCAGCATGCTGACGGAGGCCAGGATGTTCTTGTCGTCGTCCACCAGGGCGATATTGGCCATGAGCCCTTGAATCCGTTCGGTAAAAATATGGTTTGGCTAGTATAAGGCCATGATCAACAAAGCAAAGTCCAAAAGGTTCCCAATTGCGGCAAGTTAGTGGAAGCCGTTTTAGAACCACCGTCGCCTATTACGACCGCTACCGGCTGGATTATCCACAGCGTCTGCTGGTGCGGGTAAGGGATCTGGCCGGGCTCAAGCCTGGCGATCCGGTGCTGGACCTCGGAACAGGCACCGGCATGCTGGCCATCGGCTTTGCGAAGCTGGGGATGGCGGTCACGGCCATGGACCCTGAGCCGGACATGCTGGCCGCCGCCGCGGAGCGGACCAAGGTTGCCGGTGTGACGATAGATTTGGCGGCGGGTGCATCGGCTGATCTTCGCCCCGGGATGGGGCCTTACCGCCTGGTGACCATGGGTCGCAGCTTCCACTGGATGGACCGGACAGCGACTCTAGCCATGCTGGACAAGATCGTTGCACCCGGGGGCGGTGTCGCGCTGTTTCACGATGCCCATCCGCCGGTGGAAGAGAATGCCTGGTTCAGGACCCTGTGCGCGGTTCAGCACAAGTTCGGACGGCGCGCGGCGCCGCATATCTCGGAGCGGCGCGGAGGTCATCGCCGTTACGAGCCGTTCCTCTTCGCCAGCGCCTTCACGCAACTTGACGGCCTGTCGGTCACCATCCGTCAACCCCTGACGGTGGACGACGTCGTAGGCCGCGCCTTTTCCATGTCCGTCTCTTCGCATGAGGCGCTGGGGCCGCGGGCGGAGGAATTCGCCGCCACCCTGAACCAAGCCTTGCGGGAATTGTCGCCGGATGGAACATTCACCGAAGTCGCCGAACTGGTGGGGCTTTTGGCGCGGCGGCCATAACGAGAATTGGGGGAGATATGCCGCAGCTGTGGCAGCAAATCATCACAGGGCAAGCCAAGAACATCATCTTGCTGGTCGGCGCATTGGTGCTGTTTTTCTATTTCCTGCCTACCGTGATTGCGTTCACGCGCGGCCACAGGCGTTTCTGGCCGATATTGATCTGCAATTTTCTGCTCACTTTGGTTCAGAGCCCGATTTTTCATGTGCTCTTTCCCGGTTTTTTCATATCGACCACCAATGACCTCGCCCACCAGATCCTGGTTGTTCTGATTGCGTTTTACGGGCCCGGCTGGCTGGTGCTGATGGCCTGGGCGCTGGCGCCAGGTGAGCCGGACCCGCGGCTGCTGAAAGCGCGGGAAACCAAATATTACGACGTCATCGCCGCACTGCCGCTGATCCTCTGGTTCGCCTATGGCGCGCTGCAGATCCGGCCCGTTCTGGTGAATGACGTGCGTCTGATGCAAAGCGGTGCGGCTACGCTGTTCACCTATGTGCAGTTCTTCTCCTTGGCCCTGGTGACGCTGTTCGACCTGCTTCTGATCTATCTGCTGGTGGTGCGCGACCGGCCGGTAGCCAAGTCCAAAGGCGTGCTGCCGCGCGCGTTCGGTTTTGTCGGCACTTTCCTGGGGGTGGGCATTCTGCAGCTTCCCGTGGCGCATTTGGGCCTGGGCGCGCAAATCTTCGCGGCGCTGCTGGTGGGCCTGGGCAGCCTGGGTTCGTTCCTGGTGCTATGGCGGCTGGGCAAGAGCTTCTCGATCATGCCCGAAGCGCGCCGCCTGGTAACGGGCGGACCTTATGCCTTCGCCCGTCATCCGCTCTACACCGTCGAGATGGTGACGATCTGCGGGACGGCGCTGCAATTTGCTGCGCCCTGGTCATGGGTGCTGGCGGCGGCAGTGCTGGCGCTGCTCTGGATCCGCAGCCACTATGAAGAGCAGGTGCTGGAAGCGGCCTATCCCGAATACGGCGCTTATCGCGCGCGTACCAAGCGGTTCATTCCAGGCGTCATTTAGCGCGAAAGACGGGCGCTATTTGAACTCGACTTTGAGGACCTCGTAAGAACGCGCGCCGCCGGGTGCGGCCACTTCGACGGTGTCGCCCTTGCTCTTGCCGATCAGGGCCCGCGCGATAGGCGAGGAGAGCGAAATACGGCCATGCTTGGCGTCCGATTCCACATCGCCCACGATCTGATACTTGCGCTCTTCGTCGGTGTCTTCGTCCACCAGGGTGACGGTGGCGCCGAACTTGACGCTGGTGCCTGAGAGCTTGCTGATGTCGATCACATCGGCGCGGCCCATCTGGTCTTCCAGTTCCAGGACCCGGCCCTCGATGAAGCTCTGCCGCTCCTTGGCGGCATGATATTCGGCGTTTTCCGACAGGTCGCCATGGGCGCGCGCCTCCGCGATCGCCTTGATCACTTCATGGCGGTCCTGGTTCTTGAGGCGGTTCAGTTCTGCCTCCAGGGCCTGAAAGCCCTGCGGCGTCATTGGGATCTTTTCCATGTGTCTCGTCCGTCCGGCAAAAAGAGGCTCTGGCCGCCGGATTTACCCGGCTGCCGAACCTGTCATTTGTTAAAGCACTGATTTCGCTGGCAAATCTTTGAAAAAGAGCAGCGGTGCGCCATAAAGAGTAGGACTGCGGGGGGGCGACTTCAAGACCGCCCCCGTTCCCTCAGAAACTCTGGATGGGCGCAACCTCCAGCGAGCCTGCCCGAAGGGCCTGGATCGCCTGGGTGGCCGCCGCCGCTCCGGCCAGGGTGGTGTAATAGGGCACTTTCAGGGTCAGGGCTGCCCGCCGGATGGACGAGCTATCCGCCAGCGCCTGGGCGCCGTCGGTGGTGTTGAACACCAGGTTGATCTCGCCATTCTTGAGCGCGTCCACCACATGGGGCCGGCCCTCCAGCACCTTGTTGATGGTGGCGACGGGAAGCCCCCTGGCGGCAAGGGCCTTGGCGGTGCCGCGGGTGGCGACCAGCGAGAAACCCATTTCCACCAGCTCGCGCGCCGGCCCCTCGACCAGGTCCTTGTCGGCGTCCTTGACCGACAGGAACACCTTGCCGCCGGTGGGCAGGCGCGTGCCGGCGCCGATCTGGCTCTTGGCAAAGGCGCGGCCGAAATTCTCGTCCGTGCCCATCACTTCGCCGGTGGAGCGCATCTCGGGTCCCAGGATCGTGTCCACGCCGGGGAAGCGGTTGAAGGGCAACACAGCCTCTTTCACCGAGATGTGTTTGAGATTGGGCTTCTGCAGATTGAAAGACTTCAGCGTCTCACCCGCCATCACGCGGCTGGCGATGGCCGCGACCGGCATGCCGATCGCCTTGGCGACAAAGGGCACGGTGCGGCTGGCGCGGGGATTGACCTCCAGCACATAGATTTCGCCGTTCTGGATGGCGTACTGGACGTTCATCAGGCCCTGGACCTTCAGTGCCTTGGCCATGGCGACGGTCTGGCGCTCGATCTCGGCGATGATGTCCTTCGACAACGAGCGTGGCGGCAGCGAGCAAGCCGAGTCGCCGGAATGAACGCCGGCTTCCTCGATATGCTCCATGATGCCGGCAATGAAGACATCGCCGTCCCTGTCGCAGATCGCATCCACATCCACTTCGGTGGCACGGTTGAGGAAACCATCGATCAGCACCGGATTGTCGCCCGAGATGCGGAACAGCTCGCCGGACTCCACCTGCTTCTTGAGCTCGGTCTCGTCGGAAACCACCACCATGCCGCGGCCGCCCAGCACGTAGGAAGGGCGCAGGATGACGGGGAAGCCGATTTCGCGCGCGGCGGCCATGGTTTCTTCCGCTGTCATGGCGGTGGCGTTGCGCGGCTGCTTGAGCTTCAGTTCTTCCAGCAGCTTCTGGAAACGCTTGCGGTCTTCGGCCAAATCGATGGCATCGGCGCTGGTCCCCAGGATCGGCACGCCGGCATCGCGCAAGCCATTGGCCAGCTTCAAGGGCGTCTGGCCTCCGAACTGCACGATCACGCCGGCCAAGGTTCCCTTTTCCTTTTCCTTGGTGATGATCTCCAGCACGTCTTCCAGGGTCAGCGGCTCGAAATAGAGCCGGTCGGAGGTGTCATAATCGGTGGAGACCGTCTCCGGATTGCAGTTGACCATGATGGTCTCATAGCCCTGATCCGACAGCGAGAAGGCGGCGTGGCAGCAGCAATAGTCGAACTCGATGCCCTGGCCGATGCGGTTGGGGCCGCCGCCCAGGATGATGATCTTCTTCGCATCGGTCGGCTTGCTTTCGCAGACGGTGGTATCGCCCACCGGCGCTTCGTAGGTCGAGTACATGTACGGCGTCAGCGCCTGGAATTCGGCGGCGCAGGTGTCGATGCGCTTGTAGCAGGGCCGGATGTCGAGCGTGTGGCGGGCGGCGCGTATCGCAGCTTCCTTCTGGCCGGTGAGCCTGGCAAGGCGCGCGTCGGAGAAGCCCATGGCCTTGAGCCGGCGCAAGCCCTTGGCCTCTGTCGGCAGGCCGTTCTTCTGTACCCGTTCTTCGGTACGGATGATGGCTTCGATCTCGCCCAGGAACCAGGGATCGTAACCGGTGATGCGCTGGATCTCGTCCAGCGGGAAATTGTAGCGCATCGCCTGCGCCGTCAGGCGCAAACGGTCCGGCGTGGCGCGGGCCAGGGCGGCGCGGATCGCGGCGGGATCACTGTCCAGCGCGATCTCGTCAAAGCCGGTCAGGCCCGTCTCCAGCGAGCGCAGCGCCTTTTGCAGCGACTCGCCAAATGTGCGGCCGATGGCCATGGCTTCGCCCACCGACTTCATTGAAGTGGTGAGCAGGGGCTCGGCGCCGGGGAATTTCTCAAAGGCGAAACGCGGGATTTTGGTCACCACATAGTCGATGGTCGGCTCGAACGAGGCTGGCGTGACCTTGGTGATGTCGTTCTTGAGTTCGTCCAGGGTATAGCCGCAGGCCAGCTTGGCCGCGATCTTGGCGATGGGAAAGCCGGTCGCCTTTGACGCCAGCGCCGAGGACCGCGACACGCGCGGGTTCATCTCGATGATGACCATGCGGCCATCCTTCGGATTCACGGCCCATTGTACATTGGAGCCGCCCGTTTCCACCCCGATCTCGCGCAGCACGGCGATCGAGGCCGAGCGCATGCGCTGATATTCCTTGTCGGTCAGGGTGAGGGCAGGGGCGATGGTGATCGAATCACCGGTATGCACGCCCATGGCGTCGATATTCTCGATCGAGCAGATGATGATGGCGTTGTCGGCTTTGTCGCGCACCACCTCCATCTCGAATTCTTTCCAGCCCAGCACCGATTCCTCGATCAGCACTTCGTTGGTGGGCGAGGCTTCCAGCCCGCCTTCCACAATGGCGAAGAATTCCTCGCGGTTATAGGCGATGCCACCGCCGGTGCCGCCCATGGTGAAGCTGGGGCGGATCACGGCGGGCAGGCCGACTTCGTCCAGCACCGTCAGCGCCCTGGACAGGGTTTCCGGTCCCAGCTCCATGACCGGCGCATTGTTGCCGTCATAGATGGGATTGCCGCTGCTGTCCTTTTTCTGGCGCAGCTGGCCTTTCAGGGTATAGCCCTTGGGCACGTCGAGGCCGATGGACAGCATCGCCTGCTTGAAGCGCTCGCGGTCTTCGGCCTTGTCGATGGCGTCGGCGGTGGCGCCGATCAGCTCGACATTGTGGCGCTCCAGGGCGCCGATCTTGCGCAAGCTGAGCGCCGTGTTGAGCGCGGTCTGCCCGCCCATGGTGGGCAGCAGGGCGAAGACCCTGCCGGCCGGCACGTTGGGCCGCTCGCGGGCGATGATCTTTTCCACGAATTCCGGCGTGATCGGTTCGATATAGGTGGCGTCCGCCAGGCCCGGATCAGTCATGATGGTGGCGGGGTTCGAATTGACCAGAACCACCCGATAGCCTTCCTCGCGCAGCGCCTTGCAGGCCTGGGCGCCGGAATAGTCGAATTCGCAGGCCTGGCCGATGACGATGGGTCCCGCGCCGATGATCAGGACGGTGTGGATATCGGTGCGTTTAGGCATAAGTGCTCGCGCAAAAACGGGGTCGCGCGAAAGGGCGCTCCCGGGCCGGCCGAATTGCAGGTTAAGGGGACCGTTTAGAGGGCCCGCGAGGGGGGCGCAACCCCCGAATCGGAGGGGCTGGTCAGCTTTTCCAGCGCAGCACGCGTTCCTGCACAGGATTGCGGAATTCCGTGCCGTTTTCGGTCGCTTCCGCCCAGGCTTTCTTGACCCGGTGGTACCAGATCGCGGGCTGGTCGGCGTCCTGGATCAGCATCAGGTTGGGGTTGAACTTCAGCCCCTCGCGCTGCAGTTCCACGATCTTGCGGTCATCGGCAATGAATGTGCGGCCCAGCGCCCAGAAGAAGGGATAGAGGAAATTCAGCCACCAGGGCCACCAGAAAACCTGGATCACATCGGTATTGTCGGCGTCGCGCGGGGTGCAGACGGTCAGGCCGATCACCTTGAAGTCGCGGCCGAACAGCCGCCCCTGGACCGTCTCGAAGCGCGTGGACGGCAGTTCGAAGGTGATCTCGGTGGTGACCTCGCCGAGCAGACTATAGGCGGGCTTGGACGGCTTGTGCGCCGTCATCACAAAGCCAGTCGGCAGCGGCGCGTAATGTTTTTCCTTCAGCCGCGCCTTGCGTTTCCACCACCAGTGATCATGGACGTAGGCGGCGTGGGAGGGATCCATCAGCCCGATCACGGCATGATCGATGCCGCAGCGGAAGCGCTGGGTCTCGGTCCAGCGGGTGGGCGACGAACTTTGCACCCGCGGCGGCTCGGACTTTGGCGCGGCGCCCGGCTTGGCCGCCATATAGACCCAAAGCAGGCCGTCCTGTTCGCGCACCGGATAATTCCGTACACGGATTTTATCGGTCTCCAGGCTTTCATGGCCTGTCAGGGACGGAATCTTGGCGCAGCTGCCATTCTGGCGGAATCGCCAGCCGTGATAGGGGCACTCCACCGTTTCATTGGCCAGGATGCGGCCCGCCGACAGCGGCACGCCGCGATGGGGACAGATATCGCGCAGCGCGAAGGCCTGGCCGTCATGGCCGCGTCCCAGCAGCACCGGCTCGCCCAGCAGCATCTCGCGGCGCATCTGGCCGCGGCGAAGGCTGCTGGCCAGCGCGGGCATGTACCAGAGATCGCGCAGGAACAGGTCTTTGTCCGTTCCCGGCGGCATTGCGACGTTTTCGCCAAGCGGTTCGGCCATCGGGAACTGCTTAGAGAAATCGGCTTTTACCCGCAAGGACAGGGCCGAACGGGCTTTACGCGCCGTTCCCGCGCGTTAGGGTTTGCCATGAAGAAAATCGCCAAAACCCTGATCGACACCAAGATCCTGGACCGCGCCTTGGCGGTGGGGGTCCTGTGCGAGGCCGCCTTTGTGGTCGCGGCGCATTACCGCCCTTTCCTGGGTCTGCATTTCGGCCTGTTCGCCTGCATGATGATCGCGGGCACCGCGGCACTGCTCTATGCCCGCGATCTGGCGCGCGGCTATGTCATGGGAGCGCTGGGCGGGCTGGTGATCGGGGCCGCCTGTGGCATCGCTGCGGTGGGTTTGGCCAATCTTCTGGGCGACCATCCTGAGCGGTTCCTGCCTTATGGGGTGATGGTCTCAGCCCTCATCGGCGCCATCGGCGGCCTGTTCGGCCAGTATGCTGCCTGGATACGGGAATTCATCGCGACGCTACGGTAGTAGCGCTTTGCGGATTCGGCTCGGATTTTAGGGAGAGAAACTGTCGGTTGGCGCGGCGCCGACCCGGAAAGGGGCTGGGGGGCTTGTTAATCCGAACCGGCTCACAGCCAACCGACAAAGACACACTCGTGCCTGAAAGCGGCCACCCGATGGTTCAATCATGACCATTTCGGGGCAGGGATGACATTTTCGACAGGAAAGCCGGAATTCAGCCTTGCGGAACAAGGATTTGCATCCCATCATCCGATTTGGATGGTGGAAGAACCCATATCATTGCACCGCGTGGCGCGAGAAACGCCCGCGGCCGCGCTCCCAGCCAGTTTTCCGCAAGTCACATTCGATCGCCCGGAACTCAATCGCATCCTCACCGTCTATGGCCGCATGGTCGCCGCCGGCGAATGGCGCGATTACGCCCTGGATTTTCTCGGCGAGGTCGCGGTGTTTTCCGTTTTCCGCCATGCCAGCGAGATGGCCCTGTTCCGTATCGAGAAACGGCCAAAGCTGCGTGCGCGCCAGGGCCAGTACAGCGTGATCGCGGCCGGCGGTCTGATCCTGAAGCGGGGTCACGAACTGGCCCAGGTGCTCAAGATCTTCGATAAGAAGCTGCTGAAGGTTGAGGCGCGACCGGCGTAGGCGGGCAAATCGGTCCGGTGGACCGATTTGAGCGCCGAAAGCCGCGAGCTTGAGCGAGCGGCGGGTGTACACAAAAAAAGCCCGGCATCGCTGCCGGGCTTTCTGTTTTGAAGCTACTCGCGCCTACCTCCGATTACCCATGAACCTGAGCAGGAATAGGAAGATGTTCAGGAAGTCGAGATAGAGGGCCAGGGCGCCCATGATGGCGGCCTTGCCGGCCACCGCGGTGTCACCGCCCACCATGTAATAGGTGTTCTTGATCTTCTGCGTGTCCCACGCGGTGAGGCCGGTGAAGATCAATACGCCCAGGATGCTGACCACGAAATTGATGGCCGGCGACTTGAAGAACATGTTGGCGAGGCTGGCCAGCAGAACGCCGATCAGGCCCATGAACAGGAAGTTGCCAAAGCCGGTCAGGTCGCGCTTGGTGGTGTAGCCGTAAAGGCTCATGGCGCCGAAGGTGGCGGCGGTGACGAAGAAGGTCATCGCCACGCTGGCGCCGGTATAGACCACCAGAATGGAGGCCAGCGAGGCGCCGACCAGAGCGGCATAGCCCCAGAAGGTGGCCTGCGCCGCTGCCTGGCTCATCTGCATGATGCGGAAGGAAAGGAAGAAGACCAGCGCCAGCGGTGCCAGCATCACCACCCAGCCCAGGATAGTGGGCGAGAGGGCCACGCCGTTGCTGGTCATGGTCTCGTGATAGAAAGCGTTCAGAAGGGCAGGCGAATTGGCGACCAGCCAGGCCACCGCGCCCGTCAGGACCAGCGCACCCGTCATGTAGTTGTAGACCCGCAGCATGTGCGCGCGCAGGCCCGTGTCTACGCCGTCGGCTACGGTCGCCGCGCCGCGTACAAGTCGATTGTCGAAGTCAGCCATGGGTTACTCCTTTGACCTGATTATATCGTGGTTCTGGGCGGCTGTATCAAGGCCGGCGGAACCGGATTTTGTGAAGGATTAACAACGCTTAAGTCCCCCTGAGCTGCCGCGCCGGCCGGCTGCGCAGGGCGCTGAGCGCGCCCAGGAGACCGAAAAGCAGGGTCGCCGCCCCGCCGCCTGCCACCGTCACCAGCACGGCGCGGGCGTCAAAAGTCAACGGCACGTCCAGGATGAAAGTGGCCGCAGCCCAGGCCGCCAGGGTCCCCGCCACCAGCGCGATCACGCCCGTGGCGGCGCCCAGCACGCCATATTCGATGCCATAGACCAGCGCGATGCGCGCGCGGGTTGCGCCCAGCACTTTCAGGATGGTCGCGTCATAGATGCGGGCGCGGCTGCCGGCGGCAATGGCGCCGGCCAGCACCAAAAGGCCCGCCAGGATGGTGACCAGGCTGGCGGCGCTAACGCCCTCAGCCAGGGAGGCGAGCAGGGTCTGCACCTGCTGGATGGCGTCCTTCACCCGGATGGTGGAGATATTGGGAAAGCGGTTGGTGACGGCCATGTACATGGCGTTCTCTTGGGCGTCCGTCACCCGGATGGTGGCGAGGAAGGCATGCGGTGCCTTGTCGATCAGGCCCGGCGACAGCACCAGCACGAAATTCTGGCCACCATTGGTGAAGTCCACTTTGCGCAAGGACGCGATCTTGCCTTCGAAGCTGCGGCCCAGAACATTGAGAGTCATGCTGTCGCCGATCTTCAGGCCGGTGCCATGGGCGATGGCCTGATCCAGCGAGATCAGGGTGGGGCCGCGATAATCGGGCGCCCACCACTTTCCTTCGGTAATGATGGTACCAGGTGGCGGGGTGGCGGCGTAGGTGATGCCGCGATCGCCATTCAGCGCCCATTTGGCGTCGGGTGCGACTTTGGCCTCTGCCGACGGCACGCCATTCAGGGATGTTATGCGGCCGCGGATCATCGGCGTGCGCTTGTAGTCGCTGGCGCCGGAAAAGCTGGTGACGGTGCGGTCGAAGCTGTCGGCTTCGGCCGGCTGGATATCCACGAAGAAAAAACTTGGCGCGCGCGCGGGCAGGGCGCCGGCCACCTGCTCGTTGATGGTGGCATTGATCAGGGTGACGGTGGCGAGCAGGGTCAGACCCAGGCCCAGCGCCGTGACCACGCCGCCCGTCGCCGCGCCCGGCCGTACCAGATTGGCGAAGGCCAGGCGCAGCAGGGGCGAGCGGGCGCGCGGCATCGCACTGATCAGGCGGCGCACGCCTTCGGCGAGAAGCCGCAAAAGCGCCAGCGCCGCAACCGCGCCAGCCAGAAATTCAGCCGCGAAGATCGGTGACGGCGCCACAATCAATGTCAGCACCATCACCCCCAGCGCCGCGCCTGCCGAGATGGCGCGATAGAGAGTCTGTCCCTCGATCTGGGCTGGCGCCACCACGTCGCGGAACAGGCTGGCGGGCGGCACGGAGCGCGCGCGCGATAGCGGCGGGGTGGCAAAGGCGACGGCTGACAGCAAGCCAAAGGTGACCGCCAGCAGGATCGGGATGGGATAGAAGCCGAAGCTGGGCGGCACCGGCAAGGCATCGCCATAAAACCAGACCGTGGCGAAGGGCAGCATCGCGCCGATGGCGGAGCCGACCAGCGTGGCCAGCAGCGCCACCGCCATCACCTGCAGGAAGAAAACCAGAAAGACGAAGCTGCCGGACGCGCCCAGCGTCTTGAGAATGGCGATGTCGGCGCGCTTGCGGTCCAGAAACGCCATGATCGCCTGGGCCGCGCCGACCCCCGCCACGCCCAGCGCCACCAGCCCGACAAGCGTCAGGAACATGGTGAGCTGTTCGACAAAGCGCTTGATGCCGGGCGCGGCATCGCCGCGGTCGCGGATATTCCAGCCGGAGTCGGGAAACGCGGCCTGCGCCCGATCGCGGAAGCGCTCGATCGCCCCGCGTGCCTGCACCGGATCGCTGGAGGCGCCGCTGAGCGCGATGCGATAGCTGTAGTCCACCAGGCTTTCGGGCGACACCAGCCCTGTGGCGGGCAGACCCTTGGAAGAAATCAGCAGCCGGGGTCCCAGCGAGAAGCCGGTGGAGATACGATCGGGCTCCTTGTCCAGCGCGCCCATGATGCGGAAGGTGGCGTTGCCCAGCTTGATCAGATCGCCGCGCCTCACATGCAGGCGGTCCAGCAGGGTCTGCTCGGCCGCCGCGCCGCAGATATTGTCTTCCTCGCAGGCCAGCGCGTCGTGCAGATCCTGCGCCGGCGTGAATTGCGGCGCGCCGAACAACGGCCAGTGATTATCCACCGCTTTCAACTCGACCAGCTGGCGGTTCTGATTGCCTTGCGCGTAGGCCATGGCGCGCATCGAGATGGTTTCGGAGACGGTACCGCGGCTGTCCAGGAAGGTGCGTTCGGCGGTGCTGGCCGGCCGGTGCACCAGACGAACCGAAACATCGCCGCCCAGCAGCACCTGTCCCTGATCCTGCAATCCAGTGAGAAAAGCGTCGCTGAGGGATTCCACACCCGCGATCGCGGCGGCGCCAAGCAGCAGGCAGAAGAAGAAGATGCGGAAACCGGCAAAGCCGCCGCGCAACTCGCGCCGCGCCAGACGCAAGGCGAGGCGCAGATCAGGCATCGATGATCTTTCCGTCCGCCATGCGCAGCATACGCTGGCAGCGGCGCGCCAGCTGCTCCTCATGCGTGACCAGGAACAGGGTCGAGCCGCGTTCGGCATTCAGGGCGAAGATCAAATCGGCGATGCTGGCGCCGGTGCCGCTGTCGAGATTGCCAGTCGGCTCATCGGCGAACAGAATCTGGGGATGCGGCGCCAGCGCGCGGGCCAGCGCCACGCGCTGCTGCTCGCCGCCGGACAATTGGCCTGGATAATGATCGGTGCGCAGGATCAGGCCCACGGCGCGCAATTCCTGTTCGGCTCTGGTGAAGGCATCGCTGACACCCATCAGCTCCAGCGGCACGGCGACATTTTCCAGCGCCGTCATGGTGGGAATCAGGTGGAAGCTCTGGAACACCACGCTCACCCGTCCCCGCCGGAATTTGGCCAGCGCGTCCTCACCCATGCGGGTGATGTCGGTGCCCGTCACCACCACGCGCCCGGTTGTCGGCTTTTCAAGGCCCGCCGCCACCATCAACAGCGACGACTTGCCCGAGCCGGACGGGCCGGTCATGGCCACGGTTTCGCCCGCGCCCACCTCCAAGGACAGGCCGGACAGAATGTCCACCGGACCGGCAAGGCTTTTGAGCGTCAGGCTGATATCTTGCAGGACGAGGGCAGGCGGGGGATTGTGCATCAGCTTTGGATAGTAAGACGAATGCCCAGCTTCAAGATCCTGCTTACCACACTTCTGCTGACGATAATGGCGGGAGCAGGGCCGGCATCCGCGGCACCGGTTAAAATCCTGGCACTGGGCAGCAGCCTGACCCAGGGCTATGGCCTGCCGCCCGGTACCGAATTTCCCGTGCAGCTTCAGGCCGCTCTGAAGAAGGCAGGCATTGATGCGGTGGTGACCAATGCCGGCGTTTCCGCCGACACCACCGCCGGCGGGCTGGCACGGCTGGACTGGTCATTGGCCGACCATCCCAACGCGGTGATTCTGGAGCTGGGCTCCAACGACATGCTGCGCGGCATTCCCCCGGCCGAGACGGAAAAGAACCTGCGCGCGATTTTGACCAAACTGAAGGCGGCGCATGTGAAAGTGCTGCTGACCGGCATGTATGCCCAGCACAATCTGGGGGCCGACTATGTGAAGCAGTTCGACGCCATCTATCCGCGCCTGGCAAAGGACTACAATGTGCTATTCTACCCCTTCTTTCTGGACGGCGTGGCGCTCAATCCCAAACTCAACCAGGCGGACGGCATGCATCCCAATCCGGCGGGCGTGAAGATGATTGTGGCGCGCATGCTTCCGCTGGTGAAGAAGCTGGTTAAGGGCTGATGTTTCGCAAGCTCCTGTCTGTCGGCGGCTTCACACTGCTGTCCCGAATCATGGGATTTTTTCGCAGCATCGTGACCGCTGCGATCCTGGGCGATGGCGTCCTGTCCGACGCTTTTTATGTCGCGCTGCGTCTTCCCAACAGTTTCCGCAATATCTTCGCCGAGGGCGCTTTCAATGCTGCCTTCGTGCCGCGCTATGCGGCGCTGCGGGCGAAAGACGGAGAGGGACCGGCGGCAGAGTTCGCCAATCGTATTTTCTCCTGGCAGATGGCGGCACAGATCGTTTTGCTGCTGGCGGCGCTGTGGGGGATGCCCTGGATCGTCGGCGCCATGGCGGGCGGCTTTTCCGTGCCGGGCGAGGCTGAGCTGGCGACGGCGCTGTCGCGCATCACCTTTCCTTATCTGATCCTGACAGTGGTGGCGGTGCAGCTTTCCGCCATGCTGAACGCGCGCGAGCGCTTCTGGGCCGCCGCGGCGTGGCCAATATTTCTCAATCTCGGCATCATCGGCGCCCTGTTTCTGGTGCGCTTCTTTCCCAATGCAGCCTATGCGGCCGCATGGGGCGTACTGGGCGCAGGCGTACTGCAACTGCTGTTCATCGTCTGGGCCGCGGCGCGCGAGCATGTGCACCTGCGGCCCGGCTGGCCGCGCTGGGGCGCACAAGAGAAGGATTTTCTCAAAGCGCTGGGCGCGGGGACGATCGGTTCGGCCAGCGTGCAGATCGGCTTGTTCGTTGACACGCTGATTTCCAGCTTCCTGCCAGTCGGCGTGCTGACGGCGATCACCTATGCGGACAACATCAACCAATTGCCGCTGGGCACTATCGCTATCGCGTTGGCAACCGTGCTGTTGCCGGAAATGTCGGCGCGATTGGCAAAGGGCGATGTTGCAGGCGCGCAGGGCGCGCAGAATCATGCCGCAGCACTGGCCCTGTTCCTGACGCTACCCTGCATGGCCGCCTTCCTGCTGGTACCGCAAACCATCATGCGGGGGGTGTTCGCCCATGGCGCTTTTTCTCTTGCCGCTGCTGATGTTTCTGCGACCGCCCTTGCAGCCTATGGTGTTGGGCTTCCGGCCTTCGTCCTGGTGCGCGTGCTGGCGGCCACTTTCTATGCCCGTCATGATACGGCCACCCCCGTGCGCGGTACGTTGCTGGCGGTCGCGGTGAATATCGGCATGAAGTTCGCACTGGTCTGGGGGATGCACCTGGGGGCAGTTGGCGTGGCGCTGGGTACCTCGCTGGGTACCTGGGCCAATGTCAGCGTGTTGTTCTGGCTGGGCCGCCGGCGCGGTTTGCTCCATATCGATTCTCACCTGACGCGTGCGCTGCCGGCGATTCTGTTGGCAGCCTGCGTCACCGGGGGCGCAGCGCTGGGCGCGGTGTTGCTGGCGGAGCAGGCGCGGCTTGGCAAAGAACTCGTGCTGGCCGCCGCGGTGATCGCAGGCGGCCTCGCCTATGGCGCGGCGACATTGCTCTTTCGCCGCAGCTTGCCGCTGGGACGCTATGCGCAATGAGACTGTTTGTTGCCCTTTCGATTCCGGACTCCGTCGCCGGCGCGCTGATGCTGCTGCAGGGCGGCGTGCCCGGCGCGCGCTGGCAGACGCGCGAGCAACTGCATCTGACCTTGCGGTTCATTGGCGAGGTGGATGGAAGCGACGCCCGCGCGCTGGACGACGCCCTGGCAGGGATCGATGCGCCGTCCTTTGACCTGCAGCTTCATGGCGTCGGCCAGTTCGGCAACAAGCAGCCGCATTCGCTGTGGGTGGCGGCGCGCCGGAACGATCTGCTGGAACATCTGCAGCGCAAGGTGGACAGTGCCATTCGCCGGGTGGGCCAGCCGCAGGATGCACACAAGTTTAGCCCACATGTTACCTTGGCGCGGCTGCGCCATCCCGAACTGGAAAAGGTGCGGGAGTGGCTGACCACCCATGCGCTGTTTACCAGCAACGAATTTCCAGTTGAGAGCTTTTGTCTTTATTCCAGCAAGCTGACCAGTGACGGCAGCGTCTACCGTGTTGAACAGGATTATCCCCTAAGAGGCTTCCATGGCGAAACTGGCGATTGAGGATCTGAAACAGGCCTTGAAGCGGCTGCCCGACTGGCAGCTGGCGCAGGGGCGCGAAGCGATCACCCGCAAATTCCAGTTCGTGGATTTCGACGCCGCCTTCGCCTTCATGACGCGCTGCGCCCTGATGGCGGCGAAGATGGATCACCATCCCGAATGGTTCAATGTCTACAACAAGGTCGAGGTGACTCTGGCGACCCATGATGCGGGCGGCGTCACCCAGAAGGACATCGATCTCGCAACTGCCATGGATGGCTATGCGGCAGTCGGCGGTGGCCGCTAGTTACGGATTGGAACCTTCCGCCGACCGGCCCGTTTTCGCCAACAACATTTCCAGGGAGGAAATCATGGCGGATGACAATTCGGGCGGTGCAAATACCTTTATCGGCTTTATCTTGGGCGCGGTCGTGGTTGCGGTCGGCATCGTCGGCTTTTTCATGTGGGACAACTTCAAGAGCCATACCGGCGGCGGCGCACCGACGGCCACCATCACCGTCAAGAAGAGCTAGGGCCTTAACGGCCAAACCGGTCGAAGGCCATCAGCGCGATGCTGGCGCCCAGCGGTGTCAGCACCAGCGCGGCGCCCAGCCAGACCGTTGGGCTGCGGCCGTCCAGCTTGGCCCAATAGGCGACGCCCAGCGCCGCCAGCAGATAGAGAAACAGCAGCACGTCGTTACATCACTTCTTTATGGCGTTCTTGACCAGATCGTCCACCACCGACGGATCGGCCAGGGTGGAAATATCGCCCAGGTTGGACGTGTCGCCCTCCGCGATCTTGCGCAGGATGCGGCGCATGATCTTGCCGGAGCGGGTTTTGGGCAGGCCGGGCGCGAACTGGATCACATCCGGGCGCGCGATCGGACTGATCTCATGCGAGACGAACTTCTTGAGTTCGTCGTTCAGCGCCGGCGTGGACTCCACGCCCGCCTTCAGGGTGACATAGGCATAGATGCCCTGGCCCTTGATGTCGTGCGGATAGCCGACCACCGCGGCTTCCGCCACGTCGTGATGGCCGACCAGGGCGCTTTCCACTTCCGCGGTGCCCAGGCGGTGGCCGGAGACGTTTATCACGTCGTCCACCCGACCGGTGATCCAGTAATAGCCATCCTCGTCGCGCCGGCAGCCGTCGCCGGTGAAATACTTGCCGCGATAGGTCTTGAAGTAAGTGTCGATGAAGCGCTGATGGTCGCCATAGACGCTGCGCATCTGGCCCGGCCAGCTGTCGGTCAGGCACAGATTGCCGCTGGCCGAGCCTTCCAGCACCTTGCCGTCGGCGTCGACCAACTGCGGAAATACGCCGGGCAGGGGCTTGGTGGCCGAGCCGGGCTTCAAGGCTGTAGCGCCGGGCAGGGGCGTGATCAAAATGCCGCCGGTCTCAGTCTGCCACCAGGTGTCCACGATCGGACAGCGCCCGTCGCCTACCACCCGGTGATACCAGAGCCAGGCTTCCGGATTGATCGGCTCACCCACGCTGCCCAAGAGGCGCAAGCTGGCGCGGCTGGTCTTCTTCACCGGCGCATCGCCGTCGCGCATCAGGGCGCGGATGGCGGTGGGCGCAGTGTAGAAGATGTTGACCTTGTGTTTGTCGATCACCTCCCAGAAGCGGGAGGTGGTGGGATAGTTGGGCACGCCCTCGAACATCAGGGTGACGGCGCCGTTGGCCAGCGGGCCATAGACGATATAGCTGTGGCCGGTGACCCAGCCGACATCGGCGGTGCACCAGTAGACGTCGCCCTCGTGATAATCGAACACATGCTGATGGGTCCAGGACACCCAGAGCAGATAACCGCCCGTGGTATGCAGCACGCCCTTCGGCTTTCCCGTCGAGCCCGAAGTGTAGAGGATGAAAAGCGGGTCTTCCGCATTCATCGCCTCGGCTGGGCAATCGGCGGAGACCTTGGCAGCTTCCTCGTGATACCAGACATCGCGGCCGGGCTTCATGGTGACGGCGCCGCCCGTGTGGCGGACCACGACCACGCTGGTGACGATGCCCGCCTTTTCCAGCGCCTCATCGGTATTCTTCTTGAGCGGGATGGGCTTGCCGCCGCGCACGCCTTCATCGGCGGTGATCACGATCCTGGAGTCGCAGTCGGTGATACGCCCGGCGATGGAGTCGGGCGAGAAACCGCCGAACACCACCGAATGCACCGCCCCAAGCCGCGCACAGGCCAGCATGGCATAGGCCGCTTCGGGGATCATGGGCATGTAGATGGTGACCCGGTCGCCCTTTTTTACGCCGCGGCTCTTCAGCACATTGGCGAAGCGGCAGACCTCCTCGTGAAGCTGGCGATAGGTGATGTGCTTTGAATCTTTCGGATCATCGCCTTCCCAAATGATGGCGGTCTGGTCCCCGCGCTTTTCCAGGTGCCGGTCGATGCAGTTGGCGGCCACGTTCAGGGCGCCATCCTCGAACCATTTGATATGCAGATTGTCGGGGTCCCAGGAGACATTCTTGACCTTGGTGAAGGGCTTCGCCCAGGTCAGCCGCGCGGCCTGCTTGCCCCAGAAGCCGTCCGGGTCGCGCTTGGCCTCGGCATAAGCGGCGTCATATTGCGCTTCCGTCATCAGAGCGCGTTTTTTCCACTCTTCCGGCACCGTAAACAGGTCGGACATCATCTGCTCTTTTCGGCTTTTCCCGGCTGCGATGGTGCTATGATCGCACTTCAATAATCAAGTTGGCACAAGGCGACTATGCAGCTTCATCTTTCCACCTGGCCGGAGATCGAGGCCTATCTCGCCCGCTCCAAGGCCATCCTGATCCCCATCGGCTCGACGGAACAGCACGGCCCCAATGGCCTGCTTGGCACCGACGCGCTGTGTCCCGAAATCATCGGCCGCCGCGCCGGCGAGGATGGCGATTTCCTGGTCGGGCCCACCTTCAATGTGGGCCAGGCGCAGCATCACATGGCGTTTTCCGGCACCATCACCCTGCGGCCCTCCACCATGATCGCGGCCATGCAGGATTGGGCGCAGTCGCTGGTGCGCCACGGCTTCGAGCGCATCTATTGGCTGAACGGCCATGGCGGCAACATCGCCACCATCACGGCGGCCTTTTCCGAGATCTATCATGGCGTCAGCTTTGACCGTTCCGGCGCCAACCATCCGCCCTTGCGCTGTTCCTTGCGCAACTGGTGGGAACTGCCGGGCGTGATGGATCTCTGCCGCCAGCTTTTCCCGGTGGGCGAGGGCAGCCATGCCACGCCGTCGGAGGTCTCGGTCACCTGGTTCGGTTATCCCCAGGCGGTCAAGCATGTGACCATGAGCCCGCGCATCGCCCCGACCGGGCCGATCCTGGATGCCGAGGACTATCGCCGCCGCTTCCCGGACGGGCGCATCGGTTCCGATCCCAGCCAGGCCAGCATCGAGGCCGGGGAAAAGATCGTGGCGGCGGCGGTGAAAGCGGTGGTCGCGGAGTTCAAACAGTTTGCGGCGAGCTAGCCGCCGGCTGTAGAATGTCTCTTTCCCAGGGGTGCTCCTCGGAGCTGAGACCGCAATCCCGCGGATCCCTTAGAACCTGATCCGGTTCAGACCGGCGTAGGGAGAGGTCAGATGAACAAGCCCATTCTCGACAAGTCGCTTTCCATCACCCGTGGCGCGCTGCCCGGTTCGCGCAAACTGATGCTCGGGGGCGTGCCGTTCCGCGAGGTGCCGCTGTCGGGCGGCGAGCCGCCGGTCCGGCTGTACGACACGTCCGGTCCGTATACGGATGATTCCGTCGCCATCGATATCGAAAAGGGTCTTGCCGGCCGCCGCCGTGACTGGATCCTGGCGCGCGGCGACGTTGAAGAATATGTCGGCCGCGACAGGAAGCCCGAAGATGACGGCCTGAAGCTGGGCGAGAAGCTGACCGTGCCGCAATTTGCCCGCGACGGCATCAAGCTGCTGCGCGCCAGGCCGGGCAAGAATGTCACCCAGCTGCATTACGCCCGCCAGGGGATCATCACCGAGGAGATGAAATATATCGCGGCCCGCGAAAATCTGGGCCGCAGCGCGCTGGCTGATGGCAACAGCTTCGGCGCCAATATCCCCAAAGAGATCACGCCGGAGTTCGTGCGCGAGGAAATCGCGCGCGGCCGCGCCATCATCCCGTCCAACATCAACCATCCCGAAACCGAGCCGATGATCATCGGCCGCAACTTCCTCACCAAGGTGAACGCCAATATCGGCAACAGCGCCGTGACCTCTGGCGTCGCCGAGGAAGTGGAGAAGATGGTCTGGTCCATCCGCTGGGGCGCGGATACGGTGATGGACCTTTCCACCGGCCGGCACATCCACACCATCCGGGAGTGGATCATCCGCAATTCGCCGGTGCCGATCGGCACCGTGCCGATCTACCAGGCGCTGGAAAAGGTCGGCGGCGTCGCCGAGGACCTCACCTGGGATATCTATCGCGATACCCTGATCGAGCAGTGCGAGCAGGGGGTGGACTATTTCACCGTCCATGCCGGGGTGCGGCTGGC
>Ga0070665_100000550_pt1 | contig 52403 bp, 35 predicted proteins | sample KBSS13metaG_FD_65862 | JGI IMG/M metagenome (GOLD analysis project Ga0070665, IMG submission 65862) | Switchgrass rhizosphere microbial communities from Kellogg Biological Station, Michigan, USA - KBS S1-3 metaG | ecosystem: Host-associated > Plants > Roots > Rhizosphere > Soil ...
ACCGCTAAAGTAAACGCCCAGCGCCGCGCCGGCATCGTGCGGGCCCACTCCGCCACGCACTTGCTGCACTACGCCCTGCGCAAGCACTTAGGCGCCCACGCGCAGCAGCACGGTAGCAAGGTCGATCGCGATCAATTGCGATTCGACTTCGCCAATCAAAAATCCCTGACGCGCGACGACCTGAAGGCGATCGAAAGCGAAGTCAACTCGCTGGTCGCCGCGGCAGAACCCGTCCGCTGGAACAGCATGCCGATCGCCGAAGCCCGCCAATTGGGCGCCATGATGTTATTCGGCGAAAAGTATCCAGACGTCGTCCGTGTCGTCTCGATGGGCGATTTCAGCAAAGAGCTGTGCGGCGGAACGCATCTCAAGAACACCGGGCAAACCGGCCTGTTCAAGATCATCGGCGAAGAGAGTGTCGCGTCGGGCGTGCGCCGCATCACGGCCCTCACCGGGCCAGCGGCGCTCGATCGCGTGCGTGATCAAGAGACGGCGCTCTTGGAAGTGGCGTCGCTGCTCAAAGTCCAGCCGGGCGAAGTCGCCACGCGCGTCGCCACGCTGGTCAAAGAAGTCCGCGATCTGAAGAAGCAAACCGGGCGCAATCCGGCCGGGCCTGAGATTTCGGTCGATGACCTACTGGCCGAAGCCGAGACGATTGCTGACGCCAAGATCATTGTCGCCGAGGCGCCCGGCGCAGACGCGCCCGTGCTGCGACAATTAATCGATCAGTTGCGTCGCAAGGCGCCAAGCAGCGCCATCCTGCTCGCCAGCCGTGGCGAAGGGAGCGTGGTGCTCGTGGCTGGCGTGAGCCGCGACCTGCAAGGCAAAGGGCTGCACGCGGGCGAATGGATCCGCCTGGTGGCCGAAGCAGTCGGCGGCCGCGGCGGCGGTAAGCCAGACATGGCCCAAGCCGGTGGCAAAGAACCCGATAAACTGCCCGAGGCGCTCGTGAAGGCGAAAGCCGCGATTCACGAGCAACTACAAGCCGGTCAGGCAAGCCGTTAGGCCTCCGCAGCCGAGTTTACGGGTCTCTTCAAGTCAACGGGCGCCGTTACGCGCTTTTTACGCGTCAAGCTAAAGTCGGCGCCTCAAACTCTCGTCATTTTGCCCAGGCCGCCATCTAGTGGTCGCAAGAGCGCTTCGATAGAATCAGCTGCGTCGCCGCCCAAGTGACGCTTCGTAGCTGCGGATCTCCGCGCGCCAATCCGGCGTTTGGTGGTTTGCACTGCGCTTTGCGTCGCAACACGGACTCTCATCCTGTGGGGCGATCACGACAAACGAGTGAGGTCCGCTATGCAACTGGTCATGGCGATTCTGGCAATCTCGGCTGGCGTTCTGCTGGCCGAAGATCAAACGACCCCCAAGAGCCCTGCGACGCCCCCGGCAAAATCGCCGGCGACTCCGAACGCGCTACCCACGAGCAAGCCCGAAGCGAGCGCGGCCAAGCCACGCGTCAATCGCGTGCTCTTCATCACGGCCATCGACTCGAAGCGGAGCGACGCCGAGCTCGCGCGATTGCAAAAGCCCGGCGGTGAATTCGAGCAAATGCGCGGCCGCGGCTGGAAGATCGGCCCCGGCCCAGAAAATCATCTGCAAGTGATCGACCGCGCCGCCGTGCCCGATCTGGTAACGCGTCTCGAGCCGCGCGAGTACCCAACGGTCGCCTACGTCGAAGGGGACGAAATTGTCCGCTCGTTCCGCGAAGGCTGCACCACGCCGCTCGACATGTGGACGTTCGGCTGGCTGTCGAAAGGGATCGACGAACGCCCACCGGGCAGCGTGCCCGAAGCGGCGAGGGTCGAAACCACGGGGCATTATCGCTTGCGCGGCAACCACTGGACGATCGACGGCGATTCGAACCCATCGCGCAGCGTCGTGCTCGTCCATTTGCGCGGCGGCTTCCATAACCCCCAACTTTCGCCTTCCTACGACATCGACTCCTGGTCGTACGAAGAACTGCGATCGTTGCATGACGACTTGCACGAGCGCTACGGCGGCGGCGTCAGCCACACATCGAACTATTCAAGATCGAGCAGCAGCCGAAGCTCGAGCTTCAGCGCCAGCCGAAAAACGACCGGCCGCTGATTTGTGCGGCCGTACTGCCGCACTGGCAAAGCGGTATGGTGCTGAATTCCATTAGCCCATTTAGTCTTTTTGACTTCGTGCCGTTGTGGTTTTCTGTTACCACGACGAAAGCACAGCACGACCGCAGGGGAAGTGTGCGCACAACGGCAACAGCAGCAGGGACCTGAGCGGCGACACGCACCAGCTGAAATCGGCGACAACGTTGGTTCGCGGGCCTAGACCAGGTTGCGAATTGGCTCCCGATTAAGCAAATCCCGGACTTTTCGCGCCAGGTCTAACGGCACAAATGGCTTCTGCAAAAAATCGACTTCGTCTTGCAGAATGCCGCGCTGCACGACCGCATCGTTGGCGTATCCAGTCATATACAGCACTTTGATCTCCGGATGCATGCTGAGCAATCGCTCAGCCAACTGTCGGCCGCCTATGCCTGGCATCACCACATCGGTCACAAGCAGGTGAATTGGCTCCTTGTGGTCGAGGCAGACACGTAGAGCCTCATCGCCATTACACGACTCCAACACCGTATAGCCGTATTCCAGCAGAGTATCTCTCGATAAGGCTCGCACGCCTTCCTCATCCTCGACTAGGAGAATTGTTTCCGTGCCTTTTGTGCAGCCGTCCAATTCATGCGTCGACGTTGCTGACTCGGCGTGTTGGTCGCTACAAGGCAAATAGATCCTGATCGTGGTTCCCCGGTTCGGTTCGCTTGAGATCTCAATGTGCCCATGGCTTTGCTTAACGACGCCATGCACCACGGGAAGCCCCAGCCCCGTTCCTTTCCCCGGACCCTTCGTAGTGAAAAACGGCTCGAAAGCGCGACTGCGGACTTCGTCGGTCATTCCCACGCCTGTATCGCTGACTGCCAGCATCACATACGCGCCAGGCCGGGCGCCTGCGCGGACCTGAGGAGAACCGTCTTGCAATTCAACATTGTCCGTCTCGAGCGTGAGCCTGCCACCCAGCGGCATGGCGTCTCGCGCGTTGACCGCAAGGTTGAGCAGGACCTGCTCAATTTGTCCTAAATCCGCGTTCACAGGTTTCAGCCCGGGGTGTAATACCGTGGCCAGGTCCAAATCTTCGCCGATAACGCGGCGCAGCATCCTCTCTGTGTCATGAACAACATCATTCAAGTTGAGCACTTTGACGGCCAGGACTTGTTTCCGACTAAACGCCAGAAGTTGGCGCGTCAAGGAGGCAGACCGTTTCGCAGCTTTGGCAACTTCTTCCAGCATTGGTAAGTGCGGGGAATCGACAGGAAGGGCGTGCAGCACCATTTGGTTATAACCAAGGATCACAGTCAACAAGTTGTTGAAGTCATGCGCTACGCCACCAGCCAGTTGCCCAATTGCTTCCATTTTCTGTGACTGCCGCAATTGTTCTTCCAGTCGTGATTGCTCGGTGATGTCTTCTGCTACGCCGGCAATCCGGTAGACGACTCCATTGGCGTCTCTGACTGGAAACCCGCGGTCACGAATGCGGCGCACACTTCCATCGCTCCGAACGATGTCGTAGTCCTCGTTGTACGACCCGACGTCTGGATGGCTCCAAGCTTGGAGCACTCGCTCCCGATCTTTTGTGCAAATCGCGTCGAGCCATACTCTAGGCTCCGCGTACAGTCCTTCACGAGTGCCCCCCCAAACCTGCTCGAAGCCGGGGCTGACGTAAAGAATCTGGGTCTTGCTTACATTGGTCATCCAAAACACTTCGCGGATATTCTCGACAACTTGCCTTAGGAGCAGTTCCGATGCCTGCTGTGCCTCCTCCGCCTGTTTGCGGGCGGTGATATCCACGCCAGAGCCCACCACCTGGGTCACGCGTCCCTCTGCGTCGCGAATTGGGCCAAACGTGGCGTCGATCACAATCATGCGTCCGTTTGCCACGCGCACCTGGAAGTCTTTACGGACCGTTTCGCCTTTCGCGGCTCGGGAGAGTGAGTGGCGTACTTGCGCCTGCGCGTCGTCGGAGTACGACCACCAATAAGTTTCAGCAAACGGTTGGCCGATGACTTCGTTTCGGCGTAGACCGGCTGCTTCAAGCGGCGCGCGATTGACTTCCAAAACGAGACCGTCGATCGAGAATAGACCAACGAATGCAAACATACTATCGATGACGCTTCGCAAACGATTTTCGCTGATCGTCGCGTCGAGGGGCAGCAGCGCATCGCTCTGCGGAGTGAAGGCGAGCGGCACTAGGTCAATCTGCATATTGCGCCCTCCACTAAGTCAGCCACTTCATCCAATCCTTCCAATACGCTGCGGCTGGTTCGCCCGCGCGGCCAGGCGGACTTTTGGGACCGTGCGATGAGCAAGTTAGACCCAACCCCCATCGAATGGCGTGGCGCACCCAAAGCTTACGTCGTAGATCGATAAGCCGCCGAGTCAGCGCGCGGTTCAAAGAGCAGCAAGGCAGGCCGAACGGTCAAGAGGACCGGAATAGGGACCACGTCAGTTTGGTCGAGACATCAGATCATCGATCGTTGATCTGCATTATCGATGAAACCACACCGCTAGGGTGGTTTGCTCAGTATCCGGGATGTCGGTCCATCGGCGTGACGTCTTGCCGTTGTGAGTTTCTTCCGGCCGTCGGCTGCTTGTGATCACGACGACACAAAGGCACGATGACAGTTAAAAAAATGCGGACGATGTCACACCGATCGCAGAAGAGTAGAATTCCAAGCGCGTCCACTTCCTTCGGGCCAGTCCTCGCCACAATCATGCGGCCGAGTTTTCAATTCACGATCGCGCGAATGCTGACGGCAGCCGTGTCGCTCGCGGGCGCAGCTGTGTGTCTCCGGTTTTTGTTTGTCGAACCGCGTTTGATCGGGACTTTCGCGCTGCTGACGGCGGCCTCGCTCGTCATTTCCGCCGCGGCCGTGTTAGCCCGCGGCAAGGAAGGATTCGTGTGGGCGCTGGTCATCTGCTTCGCCAGCTCGCTGCTGTGCTTATTTGCTTACCTTTTGGTATACACGCTCTTCTTCGACATCCCACGGGATATCCGCCGTCAGACTGGTCGCCGCCGCGTGATCACAATGGCGCCTTCCGCCGGCTGTGATTGCCACGCGCTCACCGTGCGCCCATCAGCACCAAACTACTCCAGTAAAACGGATGGGCCCAGCGTTCTTGCTTGCGGACCTTGCGTTTGGCGGCTTGCAGGGCCGTGGCGTAATCTGACGGAGTTGGGTCTTCGCCAGTCTTGGCAAACGCGGCGGTGAAGTGATGCACCAGTGTCGCGCCGGCTTCGTCGTCGACCAGCCAGTTGCTGGCCACCACGCGACGGGCGCCGGCCACCAAAAAGCCGCGCGATAGCGCCCACACGCCTTCACCTGTCTGCTGTGGCCCGTAGTTGGTGTCGCAGGCGCTGAGAATGGCGAGTTGGCAATTCGACAGGTCGAGATCGTAGATTTCAGACATCGACAAAAATCCGTCGTCGCGCGGGTCGCCCTTTCCGCCGGGGGCAACCGCCAGGCTGCCGAAGAAATTGCCGTAACCGAGATCGACGATTCCATGACAGGCCAGGTGGACGATCTCGCTTTGGGTCGCAAATTTGCGGATCGCCGCCTCGGTAGCCTGGGCGCCGGTCACCTTCACCGCCTTTGCGCCGGCGTCTGTGAAATTCTTGTTGACCCAAACAGCTTCCCACCCAGAGAAAGGCAATCGCGTCAGCCCCGAACGAAACTGATCGGCCGCGCGCGCGGCGCTACTGCGGGTATCGTTTTGAGGCCTGCTCACTGCCGCTTGGGCTAAATAGGCCGGGTCCCCCAGCGTGAATGCGCGCTGTGCGGCGCGGACGGCGCCCCGCTCGCGCTTGGTCAAATTCACCAGAATCGACGCGCTCGGGGCATACGAAATCGGCGGCCCGGCGTCGAGCAGGTACTCTGGCTTCGGGTTCGTAGCAACAACGAGCGTCTCGAAAGGAAGCAATGCCAGCGAACGATCCGGCACAACAACCAGCTTTTTGATTTGCCCGTCGGTCAGCGCAGCGCGCTCTGCTTGCGGAACGAGCACGGCCCATAGCGCGGCAAGTTTTTCGCTGATATCTTCTTTGCGCTGCGGGGAGGAGAGCACCGGCAGCACGCCTGTTTTTTCGTCGGTCAGCAATTGGGCCAGCACGTCGCTTTTGAGCGGCCCCGGCTCAACGCCTAACGCCTTTGCAGCGGCGTCATTGATTACCAGCTTCGTCGCGGTAACCGAGTCGCGTCGGATCACCATCACATACGATGGAAACCAATTGCCGGTCGTATACTCCAACAGCAATTCATCGTCTGCGAGTGTCGCTTGAAGATCCGCCAGCGTTGTCGGCTGCTCGCGATCAGTGATCAATCGCTTGTACGCCGGGCTGGCAGCGCGGACGTCGCCCAGAAATTGATAGAGCGCGCTACGGGCGTCGGCCACGGCTCGCGCGGCTTTCTCTTGTCCCGCCGCCTCGGCTTTCCCTTTGGTGTCAGCGCCGCCGATCGCTTCCTGCGCCTTCTCCGCCTGCGCCAGTTCTCTGCGCAGCTGATCTTCTCGCTGTCGATATTGCGTGCGCTGTTCGGCGCTCAAACCGGCCGAGGGATCGATCTGCTTCAGCCGCAATTCGTCGAGGAACGTCCGCGCCTTGGCGCCTTCGCTGGCCAAAAACATTCCTGGGTAATTACCAAGCTCTGCCTGCCAATCGACCAGGGTTTCAAACTGAGCAGAGAAATTGCCCATTAACGTAGCCCGTTCGCGATCGGCGCCGAGCGAAAACCCGCGCTGCTTTTCGATGAACTCGACCGATTTTAGCATTTCGGCCACGGCGTCGTCGCGCTTGCCGATATCCCAGAGGGCCTGGGCCCGCGAGGCGTGCAGATGCGCGCTATCGGTTGGATCTGCCGGATAATGCTGGTGGATTTCCGCCAGCCGGTCGAGCAACTTCAGCGCTTCGTCTGGCTGGCCTCGCTTTGTCTTGAGAATAGCCAGGGCCCCCAATCCGAGCTTCGCTTGCAGTGGTCTGCGCGCTTCCTGACGCTTCAACGCATCCGTCAGCAGAGCCTCGGCCTCGTCGTACTGCTCCATTTCCAGTAGCACCATTCCCAACGTGGCTTGGGCATCGATCGTGTCGGGATGATCACGGCCAAGTTGCGCTGTTTTCACTTCCAGCATCCGGCGCCGTAGCGGCTCAGCGGCCTTTGGCCCGTCGATCTCGCCGCGCAAGATCGCCATGCGGTGCAAGGCGACCATCGTCAACGGATGGTCCTTGCCCATGATGGCTTCCCAAATCTCAAGGGCCGCAGTCTGATACGCCAAGGCGTCGGCGGTCATGCCTTGCATTGAGTAGACCAGTCCGAGCCAACTGCAGACATCGGCCGCGGCGGTGCTCTTCCAGCCGCGGGCGTCGACGGCCAAGGTCAGGGCGCGGCGCAAGATCGGCTCGGCCAGATCATATCGACCTCGCTCGATGTGAACCTTGGCGAGACCGCTGAGCGCATGCGCCAGGCCGGCGCCAAACCGAACGCGCTTATCGGGCTCACGAGCCGTCGCCTGTTCGTAGCAGCCGATTGCTTCGCGAAACATCGCTTCCGCCGTCGCGTAATCATCGAGATCGATTTGCAGATACGCAAACGCCGCGAGTGTTTCGCCTTTCAACTGCAAGTTGTTCGGCGCGATCCGCTCGACCGTCTTGACGCACTGCTTCATATACGGAACCGCCTCTTCGTATCGTCCCAACCGCGCCAGACAGTAGGCCGTGTCGCGATAGGCGTTGTTCAGAACCGGCCCTGTCAGTTTGGATTCCAAATCGGTCGTGGGCTTGAAATCCTGACATGCTTTGAGCACTTCCTGGTAGAGGTCGATCGACTCCTGATAGCGAGCCTGGAGTTGTCTAGCCGTGGCGACCTGCGCGATGCCCAAAAAGTGCAGCCGCTTAGGAAATCGCTGTTCCACAAATGCGCGGACACGGTCGGCGGCCTCGCCCGTGGCGTCAGCCTCACCTTGATTCGAAGCGCGATTTTGAGCTTCGAGCAACTCGACGTAATACCGCCATTCGGCCTGGCTCGGCTGCTGGGCCGAGGCAACGTTGCCTGCGGCCGGCCAAAGAGTCACCACGAGCACGACGAGCCAGCGCCGCAGGCCAACGCCGGCGAGATTTCGAATGAAGGTGTGGCCAACCGGTCGCGTCATCGCAGTACCCCGTAAGAATCGCGTCGCTCCGCGCGCAGCGATCGCATTGCAGTCGCCCCGGCTCAATACCAAGAGGCCGACGAATTGTGACGCGGAAGGACGCGCAGAATCCACTAGATAAGCGACATCCCGGTCGTATTCAATCGTCCAGAGCGATCCCCCGGTCGGAATTGCGAGGACGATTTACCGTGTTTCGGCCAGGTCGCCAAAGCTTGATTACAATCACTACGGTCCAACGACACGACGAAATCAGGCGCCAGCAATTGAGTGTTCGTGCGGCGGCCAGTTACAATTCTGGGATGCTCAGCAGCGAGACGCCGGAATCGCCGAAGTTGGTCCAACATCGACGCCGCCGGCTCCGGTTCTCGCTGCGATCATTGTTCATCGCAGTCACAGTCTTCGCAGCCTGGCTCGGGTGGGAACTTAAGTTCATTCGGGCGCGAGCAGCGTTTGCTAAAGACCCTGCGTTTGGCGCCATGACGACTTTTGGCATCGGCGATACGATCGACAAGGGCAGAGTGAATGGCGGCATTCGCATCACGAACGAGCTTCCTTGGTGGCGCCGCCTTCTCGGAGACCAGTCGTATTGCGTGGTGTTCCTAGAGGAAGGCTCTGAAGCAGCAGAATTGGATCGAGTGCGGCGACTCTTCCCAGAAGCCGAGGTAATGGCTGCACCATCCCCGTTTATCCACCCTATCTGGCAAGCCCTCACGGAATAGCGCAAGCTGGAACGCCCACTCCGTGGTTGGTATATTCGCGCTGCTAACGCCTCGCTTCGAACGAACTGCCTCCGGGCTTCAAAGATCTACCACAGCGCAAGGATTCGCCATGACCACTGTCACTGCCGTGACCGCCTCGCACCTTCCGGGCATGACGCCGCGCCGTGGCAAGGTTCGTGACGTGTACGATCTGGGGGACAAGCTCCTGTTGGTCGCTACGGATCGAATCAGCGCCTTCGATTGGGTGCTGCCTACCGGCATTCCCGACAAGGGCCGGGTTCTGACGCAGACCAGCAACTTCTGGTTCGATGCGCTTGCCGAAGAAAACCACCTGATCGAGACCGACGTCTATAAGATGACCGAATTGCCGGCCGGCGCCGACCTCGAATCGCTTGCCGGGCGGTCGATCCTGGTCCGCAAGACGCGCGTCGTCCCCATCGAGTGCGTCGTCCGCGGCTACCTGGCCGGCTCTGGCTGGAAGGAATATCGCAAGCAGGGAACCGTTTGCGGGCTGCCGCTACCGCCGGGCCTGCGCGAAAGTGACAAGCTGCCCGAGCCGATCTTCACGCCGGCCACTAAGGCTGAATCTGGCCATGACGAAAACATCTCGTTCGAACGGATGGTGGAATTGGTCGGCAAAGAAGTCTCCGAAGAATTGCGGTCGCGCAGCATCAGCGTCTACCAGCGTGGCGCCGAGATCGCCATGAAAAAGGGGATCATCATCTGTGACACCAAGTTCGAGTGGGGCGAGGTCGACGGCCGCCGCATCCTGATCGACGAAGTCCTCACGCCGGATAGCTCGCGCTTCTGGCCCGCCGACCAGTACAAGCCCGGGGGCAGCCCACCGTCGTTCGACAAGCAGTTCGTCCGCGACTGGCTCGAAACGACCTCGTGGGACAAAAACAGCACGCCGCCCGATCTGCCCGATGACGTGGTGACCCGCACCCGCGAAAAGTACATCGAGGCCTACGAGCGGCTAACCGACCGAACGTTCGCCTGGCGGTAGGACCGAAGCGAAGGCGCGATCCGGACACGACCCCGCGAGGGGTCGCAGCGCATAGCCGGGGCGTCAAGCGCAGCGCCGACCCCCGGAACGCGCCGACCAACGAATTGACGTCATTCGACCCCGGCAGGGGTCGCAGAGGCCGTCGGTGGGTTTTCCGTTCGTGGTGGAATCGCAACACATTCGCCATTTCGAAATGTGCGACCCTTCAAGGGTCGACGACGATTTCAATTCCTGCGAGAACCGGGGGTCTTCGCTGCGCTCCGACGCCCCGGCTATGCGCTGTGACCCCGGTCGGGGTCATGAGGAACCCTAAATCCCGCCTTCCCTTGTTCCCTCTTCCTCCCTTCCTCTCCGTGCCCTGTGTGACCTCGGTGGCAAAAATCTTCGTCTCCCCAGCCGCTGGTGTCGGCCACCCTCAGAAAGCCTTCCTCCCCCCGGTTTTCGGCCCTGAATCGGCCTGTCCCCAACTTCTCGGGCGGGTTAAAATAGGCGTTTTAGCAGTGGGCTGACCGGTTCCGCTGCGCGCCCATCCACCTTTTTTTAGAGCCCTCGCCCGCCATGCTGCGCTATTGGACCGCTGGAGAATCGCATGGCAAGGCGCTGTTGGCGCTCGTCGACGGGTTCCCGGCCGGCGTGCCGGTCGAAACCAGTTCGATCGACGCTGAACTCCGCCGCCGCCAAGGGGGTTACGGCCGCGGCGGCCGGCAGAGGATTGAGACCGATCACGTCGATATCCAAAGTGGAATCTGGCACGGCGAGACCCTCGGCAGCCCCATCGCGCTGGTGGTGCCGAATAAAGATTCCAAGCTCGAGCGGCTGTCGGACCTGTCACGTCCGCGCCCTGGCCACGGCGACCTCACCGGAGCGATCAAGCACCTGGGCTCGATCCGTGGCGTGCTCGAACGCGCGAGCGCCCGCGAGACGGCCGTTCGCGTCGCCGCCGGGGCCCTGGCCAAGCAACTGCTGTCTCAGTTCGGCATCACGGCGTTTGGTTACACGGCCGAGTTGGGCGGAGTCGCCATTACGCCCGTCGCCGGAACGCTGGCCGAGCAACGCGCGCTCCGCGACCAGAGCGAGATCTACTCGCTCAATCCGGCGCAGGACGCCGAGTTCAAAAAAATGATCGACGAGTGCGGCAAAGAGGGCGACACACTCGGCGGCGTGTTGGAGATCCGCGTCGAAGGGCTCCCCTTCGGACTGGGCACACACGCCCAATGGGATCAGAAGCTCGATGGCCGGTTGGCGCAGGCGGTGATGGCGGTGCAGGCGATCAAGGGGGTCGAGATCGGGCTCGGTTTCGAAGCAGCCCGCCGGCGCGGCTCGCAAGTTCATGATCCGATTCACTACGACGAGTCGCAAAGCCACCTGCCAAACCTTGGCTACACCCGCCCAACGAACAACGCCGGCGGCCTCGAAGCCGGCATGACCAACGGCCAGCCACTGGTGATCCGCGCGGCCAAAAAGCCGATCAGCACGCTCCGCAAGCCGCTGGCCAGCATCAACCTGACATCGAAACAACCGGAAGACGCCGAGTACGAACGAAGCGACGTCTGCGCCGTGCCGGCCGCCGGAGTAATTTTGGAAAACGTCATCGCGTTCGAGATCGCCGCGGCGCTGATCGAGAAGTTCGGCGGTGACAGTCTGGTCGAGATGCGGGCCCGGTGGGATTTGTTCCAGGAGTTAGCGCGGAAGCGGTAGAGCAGGGCAGGGGGTTCGCCCCCCAACATTTGAAAACGAGGGAACACGGATGTTCCGTCTCAGCCAGTCAACGCGTCGACGCTTGTTTCGGACGGGCTTTCTGCTCGTCTGCGTCGCGCCGCTGGTTGCGCTCGTGGCCGCCGGCTTCTGGCAGCGTCAGGCCGGGTACATTCACGCCCACGAGACCGCGCTGCGGCACGTGTTGGGGATGCATGTTCACATCGGCCACATCGTGCATCCCCGCCCAGGAATCGTGCGCTACCAGGAAGTTCACCTGGTCAACCCCGAGTCAGGGCACACCTTTGCTAAGTTTCGCATGGTCGAAGTCCGCGAGCCGGCGGGCGCCGACAAGCCAACCGAGTTGACCATCGCAGGGACCACGATCGAGCCGGGCGCCACTGCCTCGCTGTACGGCATGGCCAAAGAACTGCTGCGGGGCAGCTTTCGCAGTGAGGATCTGTATCTCACCTTTGCGACGGACGCAATCAGCTTCGACGAAACGGCGCCGTTCCCTGAGTTGAATGAAGTCAGCGGCGCGATCCACGTAACCGACAAAGAAGCCGCGGCGCGTTTTGAATTTCGATCGATCGAGCGCCCGAAGATGGTCGGGAGGTTCAAACCAGCGGATCCAGCGGTCCAGACAGACAAGCGTGTCCCAGTTCCAGGCTTCGAGACAGCCGACGCGGAAGACAAGATCGTGTTACGAATGGTGCGGAGTCGTCAGAACGGCGCCGCGGTGGAAGAATTCGAGTTTCACACTGGCTCGGTCGCGCTGCCATGCGAGACGCTGGAGCCGCTCGCCGGCGGCGAACTCACCGGGCTGGCCGGCAGTCACTTTCAAGGATCCGTCTGGGCGGCCCACGATAAAGGTGTCGTCGTCCGCGGCGACTTGCTTGGCGTCAATCTCCAGCGATTGGTTGGGGATCCCTTTGGTCATCGAATCGACGGCAAGGCCGACGTCCGGATACATGAATCACATTTCGTCGATGGTCGCCTGACTGACGCCGAGTTCGCAGTCGATGGCGGCCCAGGCGCTATCAGCTTGTCGCTGCTGTCGGCAACCGCAAGCGGCCTGAAGCTGGGGCCGAGATACAGTCCGGTACCGCCGGACGACATGTTCGATTACACGCAACTGGCGGCGAGTTTGCACGTGAACAACGCCGGAGAGATCAAGATCACAGGTGGATGCACGCGTCAGGATGGAAGCCCCACGGACGTCGTGTTGATGGCCCCGGACTATAAAGTGTGGTGGAAAACACCGCCACCACCAGAACAACCATTGCCACTCTCAGCAATGTTGCGGGCATTGGCGCCGCCCAACGGCCCAACGGCGCCGGCCAGCACGCAGATCGGCTGGCTGATGGAACGATTGCCGATCGAAAAAACGGCCCGGCATGACCCGGCGCTGACGCCGGTTGTGCCTCCCAACGTGCTGCGCGAAACGCCGCCGCAAAAGCCTCGCGAAGCGCCGCCAAAAAACATTCAGCGAACGTCCGGCGCTGAAGAACTCCCCGCTCAGCCGGGCTATCCGGGCCCGTACGGAAAATAGAGTCGCTGCGGAGTCAATGACACGCGTCCACGAGCCATCGTCGGACGCCGTTCGCACCATTGTCGGTGCGATCCCTGCCGGGATCGTGACGACGACGAGGCTTAGGTGCTGCAAATCCGGGGGTATCGCTGGCGCTCAACCACCCGGCTATTGGCTGCGATCCCTTCAGGATCGTAATTCGCGTCTTACGCGCTGCGCCACATCCGCCGCGGCAGTACTCCCAAGCCGGCAATCAACAATTGCGAGCCGACGAACGACACCAGCGCCAGGGCGATCCCTTCGGTGAACCCATAACTGTGCAGGCCGACTGAGAGTTGGTTCACGCCGAACCAAGACCAGCTCACGCAGATATTGCCGAGCACGGCCAGGACGGCCATACCGCGGTCTTTGACCATGCCATCCCAGCGGGCGTGCAGCACCAGCGCGTTCCACAACACGATGATCAACGCGCCGTTTTCCTTCGGGTCCCAGCCCCAGAATCGTCCCCAAGAGTCATCGGCCCAAAGCCCGCCGAGCACCGTGCCGACAAAGCTGAAGAAAATCGCAAAGCAGACGGCGCCGTAAATCATGCGGGCGAGATCCGTCGCAATGCGTGGCTTCAGCGACGTCGAGAGCACGCCTCCCAGAATGTAAATCACGCCGAGCAGCCCAGCGACATAGGTCGTGGCGTAGCCGAACGTGATGCAGGTGACGTGCGTGGCGAGCCAGAAGTTCGTGTCGAGCACGGCTTGCATGACGGTGAACGTGTCGCCGTCTCCGCCGAGCCCACCGCCGATGCCGGGAATGCCTTCCGCGATCACCAGCGTGGCAAACCCGGCCATCGCCGCGACGACATTGCCGATCCCCAGTCGATAGATCCGCTCCAGGATCAACCCCAGCCCAACAGACGCCCAGCCGATGAACACGGCCGACGAATAAAGGTTCGTAACCGGCGGCCGGCCTGAGATATAGATTCTGCCCACCAGCGCCGCGGTGTGGAGCGAGAACGTAAATACCAGCAGCCAGAACGCCGCGCGATTCAACGGCCGAGACCAACCGAGCCATGCCAGCGCCGACAAACCGAACGCCACGACGTAGAGCCAGGTTGACCAGAAATAGAGCCGCACGCGGTTGAAGAAGACTTCGAAGTCGAGCTTCTGTTTGTTGAAGTTCTCTGGCGAATTCTCGCTCAGCCACTTCTGGTAGTCCTTCACATCTCCGTTGAAGTCCTCTGGCTTGTCGCTCGAATAGTCCGATAGCGCCTTGGCGAACGATACGACCGCCGGGTTGGGCTTCTCTTTGCGCAATCGCGCTCCAAAGAACGCCTCGGCCAGCGCCTGCGAGAAGGGCTCCCAATTGCCAACGCCTGAGACGGGCGGGATGGCGCGCGGCGCGTTCATGTCTCGCAGCATTTCACCGCGGCGCAAAAGCTCCGAGGGATCATCCGGCAGATTCGCCAGGTCGAACGAGGCCTGCAACGTGCGGAACGCCATCAGCCGGTGCTCTAGCTCGATCAGCTTCTTTTCGTACGCGCTTTGCTGGTCCGCGCGGACGTTGTGTGCCCCGCGCAGCGCCTCGCCGAACTCCTTGAGTTTCGGGCTGAGCTCGTCGATCGAATAGCGATACCCTGGGCGTCTTGTCAGGCCGAAAATTTGTAGCACTTCCAAATTGTGGATCCGCACAACCTTTTCCGCCTCGGCTTTTCTTGCGTCGGTCATCAGGTCCAGAAGCCACTGAATGGCCGGCTGGCGTTTGCCCTCGGCGTCGACGAAGCTGTCTGAGTCGGAAATCACCCGCAGGCTGTTCCGCGCCAGCGTATCGAGCGGCTTGACGCGTCCTTGGAACACGACGGGCAACTCGCCAAAAGCCTGCACGTTCGGCCGGGTGTCGCTTGTTCGCTTGGGCATGGCAGAGCTGGCGACCATCATCGCGGCAAACGCCACCACCACGCTCGGCACAAGCCAATCGGCAATCGAATAGGGCGCCGCCGGAATGGGCGCGTCTGCCTTCCTCGGGGTGTGCTTGCTGCCGAACTTGCTTACCGCCGACGTGGCAACCACAGGGTCATTCAATGCGCGCCGACGATAAAGAAACCGGATGAGTGTATTTGCGAATTGTCCCAACATGCCCACCAGCACGATCATGCACGCCACATACGGAATCATCCAGCCGGAGTTGGTGACTACCTGCAAGACGGTGATGTCGGTCCCTTCCGGCGCGCCGGACTGGTAAAGCGTTTCGCCCGAATAGCGTAGTGGATTGTTCATCCAGATATGCACATTGCGGTCGACCTCGCGCGTCGGATCGATCAGCCGAATATCCGACGAGAAATTCTGCGGGGTGTTGGTCCCCATGTACTTGTCGGTCCGGACGTCAATCAACTTCACCGCGTACGGCTTGTAATAGCGCTTCAAACGGAGCGAGACGTCGTAGGACTTGCCGTCGACCGTCACCTTCTCCGGAGCGCTATCGAACGATTGCTGAATGCCGACCAGGTACGTCCCCAGCGGCTGGTGATTTTTCTTATCGAGGAAGCGCACGTAGGCCGACGAATAGTCGATCTTGCTGTCGGTGTCGGCCCCGGCGCCGGGGCGCTCGCTCTCGGCGATGAATTTCAGGCCGGTGCCGGCGTCGGCCTTGTTGTTCTCGCCAGGCTTCGCGCGGCGGAGCTTTGAATTTTGCAGAAAGTCGACAACTTCCACGTCGAAGGGCAGCAGCGGATCGCTGATTGTTTCTGTCTTGGTCAGGCGAGACTTCGGAATCGTGACCACGTCATCGACTTCATCGCCCGATGGATCCACCACGGCCAGCTCGATCGTCCGCAGGTCCTGGGCGTAGTTAACCGTTTGACCCTCATGGATCTGCATCATCCCTTCGACGTGCAACTCGTAAACGACGATCTCATTGATCATCATCAGGGCGATGCCCGAATGGAGCAGCACAATGCCGGCCCGCTTTTGAAACAGCAGCACGCAGCCGGCCAGCAGCACGAGCGAAGCAGCCAGCGCTTTGAGCAACTGCCACAGGATCCGCATCGACGAATCACCGAGCATTGCGGCGTCGCCATAGTAGTAGAGCGCGGCCACGGTCACGCCCAGCACCGCGGTCAGGGCGCCCAGCGCAAGCCGCTCGATGGGACGTGACGCGTCTGTCTTCAGCAGCCCGAAGATCGTGGCGCCCCACAGAATGGCAAGCCCGACCTTGAACGAAACCCAAACGGTCCCCCAAGCAACAATCGGCGCATCCTGAATCCCTTCTCGGTTCGATCCGCTGGCAATCACCAGCCAGGTGGCCAGCACACCGACCAGAATTACCGCCAACCCGCCAACCAGCCGCGAGCCACGCGCGCGCATCTTGAACCGCAGCAGATGCGCGGCCAAGAGATTGGCGAGCATGACCGCGCCGATCGTAAAGCCTCCTGGGAACGGAAACCGAAAAGCGGCCGATCCACTGGCAAACCAAGCGCGCGGAAAAAAGACGCGAGGATCGATCCAGGCAATCTTTGTGCGGAAATAATCTACCAACACCTCCGACAGATCCATCTCCACTTGGGCGAGCGTGCCCGCCAAAATCAAAAAGATGGCGGCCGCCATCGAAGCCACGGTCAGCTTCAACGAAGCCAACGGGCTGAGCACGTCGACGACGACTTTCCACGGCGACCCCTGGGCGGGGCGCACAATTCCGTGCGACGATTCGTCTGCGACTTCCTGGTCAATATCGGTTGCCATGTGGGCAGATTCCGTTGAGGGTGAAAACGCGCGAGGCTGCGTTCTGACTATTTGGGAGCCGGCGCCGGACCAGTTGGCGCCGGACCAGTTGGCGCTGGGCCAGTTGGCGCTGCCCCAGTTGGCGCTGGCCCAGTTGGCGCTGGCCCACTGGGACTGGGACCTGTGGGCATTGGGCTAACCGGAGCGGCCCCTTTCGTCGCTGGGTCAGTTGCGGCCGGGCTAGCTGCACCGGGATCGTGAGCCGTCGGCGCGTTCGGCGCTGGCATGGCGCCGGGGCGCCGCATGGGCCCCATCGGCCCGCCACCCATGCCGTCGGTCGGGGCCCGGCGTCCGGAGAGATCGACCATCGACGCCGTGACCGTTTCGCCCTTCAGTTCTTCGACCGTGTCGTGCAGCCGCAGCGGCGGCAGCGGCGGAAGTTGCAACTGACCGCGCCATCGATTGACGTTGGCCAGCAAGTACGAATCGAATTCGGCTTCGTTGCTGCCCGGCAAAACGCTGACACTAAAATCGAGCGGCGGGCCGCCGGCCGAGGGGATCTTGATCGTGGCAAACCGCAGTCCGGTTTGGGGTTCCTCGGTCCAACCCTCGGGCAGCGTCCACTTGGGTGAGCCATCGGTTTCAAAACGCGTCGACCGTACAAGTTGCTTGAACAATCCCACCTCTTTGCCAACCGGATCGACCGGACCCGTAAGACGGAAGACCCAGGCCCGTTCGCCACGCGGAATGATGGCGGCAACGATCCGATCGGTCGGTTCGGTCGGCAGTTCGACCTTCGACTCGTCCCCGGTCATCCGGCGGAGCGCGTCCTCTTTGGGGGTCTGGTAATGGCTGATCGGCTCGACGCGATTGCAGCCAGCCAACGAGAAGCTGACGCAACAAGTCAACAGTGCGATCTGGGCTCGAGCGTTCAAAGGAGGGGGACCTTCAGGCGGGGATGCGCGGATTTTGCCGACCGCGCTGCGACGACGGCGGACGGTCACTTTATTATAGCGCGGCCGAGCCTCTCAGGTATAGGAGCGGGATCGAGGCCATCGACGTATCGCGTTGCGCCCAACAGTGGTTACGTCGATCGCAAAAGTTCGGTTGCAGCGGCGGCAGGGGTTTTGCGGTTGCCAGTGCAGCGCCGGTTGTTTCTAATACTCCGGCCGTTACGTCGCGCCCGCCGCGATGAGCCACGTGTTTCCAGCCGCGCGGCGAACGGAAACCCATATTATCTCATAGGCGGTACGAGCAATCCGCCTCCAAAGCACGGTCCAAAACGCGAAGGAAGCCCCAAATCATGTGCGCAGACGCCACCAAAAAACCACCTAGCAAGACTGAGATCCTGAACACGATTGCCGAGAAGACCCAGCTCACCAAGCAGCAGGTTGCCTCGGTTCTCGACACCCTGCACGAAGAAATCGGTCGCTGCCTGAGCTCGGTTGGCACGTTCGCCATCCCCGGGCTGGTCAAGATCGAGAAGAAGGTCGTGCCGGCCAAGCCAGCCCGCACCGGCGTGCCCAACCCCTTCAAACCAGGCGAGCTCCGCGACATCGCGGCCAAGCCAGCCTCGACGAAGGTCACGGTCCGGGCGCTGAAGCAGCTCAAGGATCTGGTCAAGTAACATCGCTGGCCAAGGCAGTCGGCCCCGGCCGGCGCCAGATGGCCATCGAGCGTGTGCGCAATCAAAGCGCGCCAACAATCCAAGCGAGCCCGCGGAGCAATCCGCGGCTCGCTTTTTTATTGCGCTCCGCGCCGCTAGGGACAGACGTTGGCCATCGTGAGCCGCAAGGCGCTAGCCGCGGTTTCTTTGATTTTGAACCGGCGGGGAAGACGAAGAACCCGCGGCTAGCGCCTAACGGCTCACAGAACGGCGTACATTCTGCTTGCCGCTTTGCCGGCGAAAGCAGATAATTCAAAGCAGTGGGGGTCTGCTCTCGCGTCCAAGGCCGGAACACTGGAGACGTGCGATGTCGCGGCGTGTGCTGGTTCGAATTGCGCTCGCGATCTCTTGCGCGGCGACATTCTTCCTTTCTGGTCTCCACTGCGGCGAGGCATTCGCGCAAATCAATCGCAGTCGCGTCGGCCCCGGTGGACCCACGGCCGATGCGCTCTCGCCAGGCTTCAGCCAGAACTCGGTCCACGATCCCTTCAGCCCCAAGTACAACGCGCTGTTGCCAAGCAACACCGGCGTTCGCACGTTCAGCACGGGCGGGACGTACGGCAACACGTTCTACGGCAGCGGTTTCTTCTACGGCAATTACTATCCGTACTACAACCCATACGCGTATGGCTACGGCTACCCGTACTACCCGCGACGATTCTATGGAGGCGTAGTCCCCTGGGCTGCTCCGATCATTGTGCCCGTGGCGCCGGTGCAATTTCCGCAAGTGAATTTTCCGGTCGTCAACATCAACAACAACAATCCGGTAGGTGGTTTTGGCGAACTAGCGCCGGCGGATGCAGCCGACAAAGCTCGCAACAAGCCACGCGCCAGCACGGCCGAAGCGAAGGCGCGCGCAACAAAGCAGATCGAGTTGGGCGACGGCTCGTTCGCTCGGCAATCGTATCTCGACGCGACACAGCACTATCGCAGCGCCGCGTCGGCCGCCGCAGATCTGGCCGACCCACTTTTCCGACAAGGTTTCTCGCTCTTCGCGCTCGGCCGTTATGACGCGGCAGCCAAGATGTTCCGCAAGGCGCTTGAGATGGATCCCAATTGGGCGGCTAGCGGATTTCGTCTCGCTTCACTCTACGGTGATAACCAGTTGTCGAAGGGCGCTCACTTGGACGCGCTAGCGCAAGCCGTGACCAAGGGGCAAAACTCGGACCTGCTCTTTCTACTAGGGCTGGTCCTGTTCGCCGACGAAGAACCGGATCGAGCGCGCCCCTTCCTGCTTCGGGCACGCGACTTGAACGTGGGAGACGCCGGCCATATTGCTGGCTTTCTGAAACAGATCGACAGTCGTCCGGCGCAGGTCGCTGGTCCGGCAGAACCCGTGGCCGCGCCTGCGGTCCCGCCCGCGAACGCCGTCCCGATCGCCGCCGGAAAACCAGTGGCCGACGCCGACCGCGGTCAGCCTGCAGAACCGAAGCCAACTCCCGCACGCCCAGCCAAGCCAGGCAGTGTGGATCTCTGAGCCTCAATCGTGTGCCACTGGCTCTGCCAGTGCGAAGGCAGTAACCCGTAGGGTAGGCGCCCCGTGCGTACGAAGAAGCGAGAGAGCGCCGCGACGACGGTCGCCAAACGGCGCGCCTAGCTATCCCCATCTCTCAGCGACCGTTTCCTGGCCCGATACTCCGCCTGCCGCTTTCTGCCAGCTCGCGAGAGCGTACCAATCAGCCAGCGTTCGACGCCAGGCGACGCCGCGGCCAGCTTTGCCAACCAGCCGCGATGGCGCGGTAGCAATATCTCGAGCGGTTTATGCACCAGGGCGCGATCGAGCACGGCGCTGGCCACGTCGTCGACCGTTAGTGGCCGGCTCGAACTGAACGCCAGCGCCGCGTCGTCATAGTCCATTTCATGATCGAGCATCGGCGTCTCGACCGCGTCGGGGCAGACGCACGTCACGCTCACGCCATGTGGGCTCAGTTCATGCGCCACGGCCAATGTGAAGCCACGGATGGCAAACTTCGACGCCGTGTAAGGGGCAATGCCCGGCACGGGCGCCACGCCGGCCAGCGACGAAATATTGACGATGTGACCACTCCGCTGGCGGACCATTTGCTTCGCCGCCGTCTGAGTTCCCAGCATCATGCCCCGCGCGTTCACATCGAGATGCAGCAACATCTGCTCCGCGCTGATCTCATGCACATTGCCAGGCTGCACGACGCCAGCGACATTCAGCAGCACGTCGACTCTCCCCCAGTTGATCACGGCTGCCTGCATGATGTCTTGCCACGCGGCCGGGTCGCGAACATCAAGCGTGTCGCACAGCACGCGCGGCGGCGCCCAACCTTGCCGCGCCCAATCCTGACGTAAAGCGTCCAGACCGGCCGCATTCACATCAGTGGCCAGCAGCGCATGCCCGGCGGCCGCAACGCGTTCGGCCAGCCGCTTGCCAATGCCGCTTGCGCTGCCGGTGATCAGGAACACCAAAGGACGAGGATCGGTTGTCGGCATTCGGTTTTGAGCTGGCGCGTGAGAAGCTGACAAAATCGCACGACTGAACACCTCAGGATAACCGGGCAGGGGAGTAGAACAAAAGTGTCAGATCCGGCGGTGTCTGGCCCGATAATTGCCATGAGCTAAAATGTCCGCAGCGCCAAACGGCGCACTCGTCCCCAATTTCCCTCGCTGGAGTCCTTGGCTATGTCGTACGGTCAATACCGTGACGATCGCTCGTCCGCCTTCAAGATGCGGTTGATCATTGCCGGCGTGATCGCGCTGATCTCGTTCGTGATGTACCTCGGAACGTCAAGCAACAACCCAATCACCGGCGAAAAGCAGCGAGTGTCGCTCAGCAGCGAGGATGAAATCGCGCTCGGCCTGAACGCTGAACCGCAAATGATCCAGCAATATGGCGGACTGGTTCGTGATGGCAACGCCCGCGCGATGGTAGATCGCGTCGGCGGGCGACTGCTGAAAGCGCTCAACGCCAAGCTGGCAAGCCAGGGACGAAGGAATCCTTATCCTTTCAAGTTCCACTTGCTGGCCGATAGCCAGACGATCAATGCGTTTGCGCTCCCCGGAGGGCAGGTCTTCATCACCGCCGGATTGTTCCGAGAGCTGGAAACCGAAGGGCAATTGGCCGGCGTGCTAGGGCACGAAGTCGGCCATGTGCTGGCGCGTCATGGAGCGCAGCAACTTGCCAAGCAGCAACTGACGCAAGGTCTGGTCGGCGCCGCAGGCGTGGCTGGCGGTAGCGCCGATAGCGCGCGAATGGCGCAGGCGATCGGCGAAATGGTCAACATGAAGTATGGCCGCAAAGACGAATACGAAGCGGACGACTGGGGCGTACGGTTAATGGCGGATGCCGGTTACGACCCACGCGCGATGATCGGCGTAATGAAAATCCTCGACCGCGCTTCACAAGGCAACAAACAACCGGAGATCCTCAGCACGCACCCCAATCCGCCGAATCGCGAAAAACGCATTGAGGCGGCAATCAAGCACGAATTCCCCAACGGCGTGCCCGCGGGTTTGGAAGAGTGATCTCACGGGGCCGACCTGCATCAGAAAGGCAAAGAACACTAATCGACACTAATAATCACTAATCTTCATTAGTGTTAATTAGTGATTATGAGCCTTCGGTCCTCCGTTTTTGATCTCATCGGTACCAAAAAGTCACCACCGCTGCGACATGTGTTCCGCAAAGCCTTGCAGATCTTTGAGCTCGATCGGCTGGCCGTCCACGATCAGCGTGCCGGAATATGTGCCGTGGATTTTGTGCAGTTCGGTCGCGGCGATCAGGATTTCTTGCTTTGATTCCTGGTGATACGTCGGCTGAAAGGTGAGTTTCAATCGCCCGTCGTCGCTAGTAAATCTCCAAGGCTTCATCCGGTCGGCCGGATCGTAGTCGCACTTCACGTTGCGGAGCTTGTGCAGCTTACCGTCGACCAGGATGGCGTTGGCCGTCCCGCGGGTGTCGTCGCCGTAGCCATCGCCCAGGTTGATTGCCACTACGCGGCCGTCGACCTTGCCCGCCGCCTGTCCCCAAAACCATTGTGATTTGCGCGGCCAGATTCCGCGGCCCCAATCGAAAATGGCGAATGATTGGTCGGCCGGGAACACATACTTCTTGCCATCAACCGTGATATCTCCCTTTGCCGGCATGCCAAAGATCTTGTTCTCGTAAAAGAAGTGCCCCGGCTCCTCGAAGGGCCGCGCCAACGCAATACTGTCGGCGCCGCGCTCGTTGGCAAGATCGATCTCGCCGTCGAACGACGACGCGGTTGCGGTCTTGACGAAGTGAAACTTCAACAGCCGGCGGTTCTGTTCGAACTTCAGCGAAAGCACATTGTCGGCGTTGCGAATTTCCGTGGCGCCGTATGGGTCGGCAGGGAAGATCGAACGATCCTTGGACTGAGGGCCGAAGAACATCGCGCTCTTTTGGTTCTTCTCGGCGTAGTCGATCACTTCGACCGAGCCAAACGTCAATCCACCGATCTGCGCGATTGTGACTCCGGCTGTGAATGTGGGAGACATCACCGTGTAATGCTCCCACTCCTTGACGCGGGGCAGCCGCGCGGCCGGAATGGCGTCGCGGTTGTAGATCATCTGCGCCCGCCGGCCCCAACCCCAGGCCGCCAGGTTGCCATCGGCGGCAAGCAGATTCGTGGGCGAAGTAAACTCCACCTGTGGATCTTTTTCTTGGGCGTCAACTGCGCTCGTTAGCGAGAGCGCGATGATCAGGACAGGCAATGAACTCATGCGTGCAATCCTCAAGAAATGGCTGAGTGGGCGATACAGCGAAGTCTAACGCTACAAACTGGCCAGCGACAGTACGTTTTCGCTCGAGACGTGGGCCAGTGGTGCAATGCGGCGTCTCGCCGATTATCCTGTTAGCAAAGCCACGGACACGGCCGTTTTCGATTGTCGCTTCCCAGACGAGGTTCTACTGATGACGCGTCTTGTTTGCTTGTTCACGTTCCTTGCCCTGACGATTTCATCTTCGGCCTACGCCGCCGATAAGCGGCCGATCACGCCACACGACCTCTGGGCGATGAAGCGGCTCGCCCCGCCGGCCCTCTCGCCGGACGGACGCAGGGTCGTGCTACCCGTCCAGGAATGGTCGGTCGAGAAGAACAAAAGCACGACGAACCTGTGGCTGGTTGATGTCGCGGGAGGCGAACCGCGGCGGCTGACCACGGCGCAGGCGGCCGACACCGCGCCGGCCTGGAGCCCTGACGGTAAACGCATCGCGTTTATCTCGAAGCGCGGCGACGATGAAACAAGCGCGCTCTACGTGATCCCCGTTGATGGCGGCGAAGCGGAAGAGCTCCTCGAGATGCCGTTCGCGCTGACGGCGCCCAAGTGGTTGCCCAGTGGCGCGCAGCTGATCGTCGGCACGAGCGTCATCCCCGAGTTGGCGGGCGCCATGTCCAAGAAGGACATCGCGGCGATGAAAAAGGAATCCAAGCGCCGCAAAGACTCGAAAATGACCGCCAAGGTCACGGAGCATCGGCTGTACCGTTATTTCGACCATTATCTCACAGACAATCTCGCCTCTCGTCTGCTGCGTGTCGATGTTGCAAGCAAGGAAGTCGTCGACCTGACCCCCGGCTTCAATCAATTGTTTGGCATCGACGGCGAAATGCGCTACGAGGTCTCGCCCGATGGCTCGCACGTGGCTGTGGTGATGAACTCGACGAAGCCACCGTTTCGCGAAGACACGAACAGCGACATTTTTCTGGTGGCGACCAGTGGGGCCGGGCAGTTGAAGAATCTGACCGCCGACAATCCCGGTGGCGACGGCAGTCCAACGTTTGCGCCGGATGGGCGTTCGTTGATTTACCTGCGCAAAGAATCGACCTATTACAACGGCGAGTTCTCCCGGCTGTGGCGCCTCGACCTGGCCACGGGCAAGAGCACGCTATTGAGCAAGGATCTCGACTATTCGTTCGACGAAGCGAAATTCTCGCCTGATGGCAAAACGCTCTGGCTATTGGCCGAAGACAAAGGCGTGCTGCCGATCTTCAAGATGAACGCCGATGCAACTGGCTTTGCGGCCGTCTATCGCGAAGGGACGTCGTCGAATTTGCAGGTAGGGCCAACTGGACTGGTTTTTTTGAATACCGACGCCAACCGGCCGGACGAGCTGTTTGCGCTCGACACCTCCACTGGCGCCGCGCGGCAGTTAACGCACTTCAATGACAAGCTGCTGGCTCAATTCGATTTCGGCAAGTTCGAAGAGTTCTGGTTCGACGGCGCCGGCGGCGACAAGATCCAGGGCTGGCTGATCTATCCGCCGGCGTACGACGCCAAGAAGACGTACCCATTCATGCACGTCATGCACGGCGGTCCCCACACGATGAGCCGCAATTCGTTTACCTATCGCTGGAATCACCATGCCTTCGCGGCGCCCGGTTACATCGTGGCTTGCGTCAATCGTCACGGCTCGACCGGATTCGGCGAGAAATTCTCGCAGAGCATTCTGAACGAATGGGGCGCCAAACCGTTCGAAGACATCATGAAGGCGACCGACTTCCTGCTGGCCAAATTGCCGAACATCGACCGCAAGCGGATGGCGGCGACCGGCGCCAGCTACGGCGGTTACCTGGCGGCCTGGACGCTGGGTCACACGGATCGCTTTGCCGCGATCATCGATCACGCTGGCGTCAACAATTCGTACAGCCAGTTCTCGACCGACGTGCCGCACGGCTTTGCCCGCGTGATGGGCGGCACCCCCTGGGGCGACGTCGAAGGGATGCAGCGGAACAACCCGATGTTCTACGCCAAGAACTTCAAGACGCCGACGCTGATCACGCACGGCGAGCATGACTACCGCGTCCCTTACGGCAATGGTTTGGAATTGTACGCGGCGCTACAGGCCCTGAACGTGCCGTCGCGACTCGTGGTCTACCCGAACGAAAACCACTGGGTGTTGTCGCCGCAAAACTCGATCTACTGGTATTACGAGTTCCACAACTGGCTGGCGCGTTATCTCGATATGCCGCTACCGAAGAAGCCCAGTTTCGACGCCGAGGCGGAGTAGATCGGCGCCTGAACGGTCTTGGTGTGCCACTGCTGGCTTGCCCAGCAGTGCTGTTCGATCGCCAGGAATGTCTGTTGGGCCGCCCTGATTTGGCGATCTCGCATCGCGGGATTCTGTAGCTACGATGAGAACAACAAAAAGGCGCCGGCCCAGAGTTACCCCGGGCCGGCGCCTTGATCAAAGCATTCCGGTTGCACGCCCCGCTTAGCGAGGCGACGTCAACGACACGTTCGCCATTGCGGCCCCAGTCGCGTCAGCAAAGGTGAACGCGCCGATCTGGCCGGCCGAGAGCTGGACGACCTGCTCTTCGCTCACCGGTTTGCCATCGCGGACAAATTCAGCGCGCACGCGGTAAGCGTACGTCTCGGCCGCCTTCAGATTGTTCGACTTGTATTCACGGCGCTCGCCGGTGCTGGTGGTCGCGTGACCGTTGATGAACACCTTGGCGTCCGCCGGCACATCGACGGCCAGCAGCACGCTGGTCGCGTCCACCCGCGCCGCCTTCGGCGGTTGAGCTCCGTTCGCCGGCGCAGTCGGCGCCGCGGGGGCGCCACAAACGCCGCCGTAGCACGCTGGGCCGTAGTAGCCCACGCCGACGTAACCGCAGCCGGCGTAGCCGTATCCACAGTAGCCACCGTAGTAGGCGCCGTAGTAAGCGCCATAGCAGCCGCCGCCCCAACCACAGCCGCCCCATCCACAGGCGCCGCGTCCGCAGCCCCAGAAGGCGTCGGCGTTCTGGACTCCAAGTCCAACCACCAATGCGATCAGTCCGACCTTCAATGCGTTCTGCAACATGGTTCTTCTCCTCAAAGTTGCGTTGAAGTTTGCGCGCCGCGAACGCCCCCATGGGCGGCAGCCGCTACGAGTTACCTGCACAGTTGACTCGCAGCGAATTGCAACGACGGGCGCCGCCCGCTCGCTCAGCGGGCTCGTGACGGATTCTCGGAAAAACGACGCAAAGTTGCAACCGTTGTCGCAGCCCGATCGGGGGACTGGCGATTCGTTCAGTCTAGGAATTTTCTTACGCTTTCCGCGAATTCGCGCGGTCCAACAAGGGAGAGATCGCGCGTTCCTCAATCAACCCTACCATACGCGCAGTTTGCTGGGGCAAAAGCACTCGTGGGAGATTCACCCTAAGGTCAATACTGACAAGTGCATAGCTCTGCGCACGCGAAACCCAAGCTGCTCGTAAAGCAGCTTCGCGCCATTGTCTGACTTCACGTGCAGAATCGGCGCCTTGCCATCGGCCAGGATTTGCGCGGTCAGAAACGTCATCAAAGTCCGAGCGTGTCCCTGGCCGCGAAATTCCGGGTCGGTGCAGACGGCGCTAATCTCGACAAAGTCATTCAAGCGCAACCGCTCGCCAGCCATGGCGATCAAGCGTCCGTCGCTCGCGCGAATACCGAAGTAGCGCCCCATGCGGATCGTGTCGACGAGAAACGGCCCCGGCTCCGTGGCAGCCGTGAGCGCCAACATTTCCGGAACGTCGGCCGCTTGCAAAGTCTGAATCTCCGGGATCGCGCCCGCAGGCGCCGGCGCAGATAACTGCGTGCAAATCATCTGGTCGATCAGCCGGGCGCGCGCCACTTGCCAATCGCTGGGCACATCCAGTGGTTCGGCGGTGAACAGCCCCACGCCCTCATCGGCGCCAACCAAGGCGCGCAGATCCTCATAGGCCTGCGCGGAGGGAGACTGCATGGCCGCCAGGGGCGACACGTCTTTGGGATAGCGACAGGCAAGACCGTGGCGTCGCGAAAGTTTTCGGTGCGCCGTGGTCAGCGAATGCCAGATCGGGTTATCGAGAACCGTCAAATCGGTCACGGACGGATGCCTTCGCTATGCCAGCAGTCCGTTCTGTGCTGCTGAACTACCACCGCACGTTTTGCAGAAGCGCGACACGGTATATCGATAGCGATTGCTCGACCTCACCCGCCGCCAATCTCGGCCATCGCTTCGTCCGGAATATTAAAATTGGCGGCTACGTCCTGGACATCGTCGTGGTCGTCCAGTCGTTCCATCAGCCTCAGCACTTTGCGGGCCGTGTCGACATCGAGATCGACCGTGTTCTGCGGCAAGCGCGAGATCTGACTCAGCTCGGGCTCCAGACCTTGCTTCTTGACGGCTTCGAGCACGGCCTGAAAGACGCTCGGATCGCAGGTGACTTCGAACGTGGCGTCGAGACGCTTGACGTCATCGGCGCCGGCCTCGAGCGCCAGTTCGACCAAGACGTCTTCTTCGACCTTTGCCGCTGGAACGACGATCAGCCCCTTGCGATCGAACATCCAGGCCACGCAGCCGCTTTCGCCGAGTTTGCCTTCGGCCATTTCGAAGACCTTGCGGATCTCACTCGCGGTGCGGTTGCGATTATCCGTGAGGATTTCACAGAGCACGGCGACACCGCCGGGGCCGTAACCTTCGTACAGGCACTCTTCGAGATTGCCCCCTTCCAGCTCGCCCGTCCCGCGTTTGATGGCGCGCGTGATGTTGTCCTTGGGCATACTGATGGCCTTGGCCGCGTCGATCGCATAACGCAACCGCAGATTCATCGCCGGGTCGCCGCCGCCAATCTTGGCGGCCACGATGATGGCCTTCGACATCTTGCTCCAGACCTTGCCGCGCTTGTGGTCAATTACCGATTTCTTACGGGCGATATTCGCCCAATGAGAATGGCCTGCCATGAAACGAACATGCTCCGCATTGCTGACAATCGGCCCTGGGTCTTGCTTGAGCAACCAGGCCGAAATGATTCGATTTGAATTTGCGAAATTACTCGGTTTTCGCGTCGCCGGCCTTGGCCTTGTGTTCGTCGAGCTTGCGGCGCACCGCGGTGGCCTTTTCGGCCTCTTTGTCGCGCTCGAACGCGGCGATGGCGCGGTTCCACGATTCGATCGCCGCTTCGCCCTGACCGGCCTTGAGCTGCGCGTCGGCCAGATGGTCGAGCATCACGCCATCGGGCTTTTCTTCCTTGCTGACTGCCTTTTGCAATTGGTCAACCGCCTCAGGATATCGGCCGAGCATGTAGAACGCCCAGCCCAGGCTGTCTCGATAGGCGGCGTTGTCCGGGCTATCGGCCACTGCCTGCTGGATCATGCCCAAGGAACGTTCCAGGTTTTTGCCTTGCTCGGCCCACAGATAGCCAAGGTCGTTCAGCGCTGAGATATTCTCGGGATATTCATCCAGGACTTGTTCGAGCAGTTCCTCGGCCTCGAGCTGACGCTTTTGCATGACGCGAATATTCGATAGCGCCAAGCGCGCGTCACGCAACAGACCGCGCGTGTCTTCGGACTGGTACTGCGAATCGTAGCGAGCGATCAGGTCCTCGTAGGCCTTCGAGGCCTCGTCCGTGCGTTTGGCGTGATAGAGGATCCAGGCCAGGCGCGAGAACATCCGTGGCGAAGGATTCGGCATTTCGAGCGCCGCCCGCGCCACGGCCAACGCCTCGTCGGTCTTATCGGCCATCTCCAGCGCGCCGGCCAGGTAGAGATGGAAACCGCTGTTGCCTGCCGGCAGCACCTTTTCATCGATCGCGCGCTGGAAGACCTTGGCCGCGTCGGTGAATTGCTCCGCCAGCAGCAGGCCGATGCCCCAAGATTCAAAAACGCTGGTCGCTTCGTCGCGTTTGGCCTTCAGGGCGAGCTCAAAGAACTCGGCGGCCATGTCGAACTTCTTGGACTGCAGGCCCAAGAGCCCCAGCGCGAGCCGGTCGCCGTAGTCGAGCGATTCCGGTTTGTCAGCCAGCAGCTTGCGCCCGGCGGCGGCCAGCCCATCGACCATGGCTGGGTCCTTGGCCAACTCTTTGATCTGGGCTTCGGCAATTTCCAGGCTGGTGGTGTCTGTCGCTGCGTCCCCCAGCGTTTTCAGCAATTCCGGATATTGCGATCGTTTCCGATAGACCTCGATCAGGCCCTGGTAGATCTCATCGCTGGGAGCGTCCTTCAGCAGATCTTTGTACGCAGCCTCGGCCTTGTCTTGATTGCCCGCGGTCAGCTCGGCCCGCGCCAGCACGCGTTGCAGGGGGCGGTTGCGAGGCTCTTGCGCGGCGAGCGCTTCCAGCCGTTCGACGATCGCGTCTGGTTTGTTCAAGTCCGTCAGCACTTTGGCCAGCAGCTCGTACGGGCCGGCGCCGCCGCTGGTGGCGTGCTGATCGAAGTAGGCCTGCAATTGCTCGAGCGCCTTCTCCGATTCCTTTTTGTGCTGACTGACGCGCGCCTGGTGGTAGGCGAACAGCGCCTTGTTGGAGCGAAGTTTTTCGAGCTTTTCGTAGGCGGCGAGCGCGTCGTCCGGACGATCGGCTGTCAGGAACGCCTCGGCGAACAGCTCCAGGTTCTTGCGGCCTTCGTCGCCAATGAGCGCCTTGCGCTGCGTTTCGTTGAGGCCAAAATCGTCCGGCTTGTCGAAGGCCTTCATCACTTCAGCAAACGCCTCGGCCGCTTCCTTCTGGCGATCTGTGACAAAGCAGAGCCTGCCCAGCTCCATCGTCAGCAATACGTAGGCCGCGGTCCGTGGTTGCTTTTCCAGCCGGCTGCGAGCCTGCTCGTAAAGCTTGAGCGCCTGGTCGAACTTGCCAGTCTCCGTCAGATGCAGACCGAGTTGACGCAACAGCAGGGGGTCGCCCGGCTCCAACTCGGCCGCCTTCAATGCATAGCGGACCGCTTCATTGGGCCGATCGAGGCTGAACGCCAGCGGAATGATCTGCCGAATAATCGGTGTCGCGTTGGGCTCGAAACGCAACGCCCTCTGGTAAAGCTTCAGGGCCGGAGCCAGGTGCTCATGTTGCTCGGCGATGCGACCAGCGCTAAACAGGCTGAGCGCTTCGAGGTGGTTCTTCTGCTGCTCGGTGCGAGGCGCCTTCTCCGAGATCGGCGCCGCGGGCTCGTCGAGCACCGTGGCCTCGCGTGGCGCAGGCTTCGCCGGCTGCGAGTCGGCCGTCTCCTGCTTGGCGGCAGGAGCCTCGGCTGGCTTGGCGGCGGGCTCGTCGCCGATGGCAACTTCGCCGAACGCTGGATCGTTGAACGCAGCAGCGCCAACCGACAGAACAAACCCGAAACAGCCACAGGCCGCGACGAGCAGACAACAGACCAAGCGACGATCTGCCAAGGCCGGCTCCTCAATGAAAAAAAGGGCGCAGCGCTAAAAGCGCATTCAAAATCAGTAGTCGATCACGTCTGGCCAGGCAGGGGCCGAAGCGAGGCCCAAACACGCTTGTTTAGGACGTAGCGCAAAGCCATGGCACACAACTGATTGTATCCAAAAACGCCGAAATATGCCACGATTGCCGGCTAACGGAAGCTTTAAGCCGGCGGGCGCGTGAGGTCAGAAGCTCGCACCGCAATCGGCAATTTCTACCGCGGCTTGCGCTTGGCCAGCTTCAGCGCTGCTGGCTTTTTCTTTTCGGGAGGGGCGCCCTTTTTGGCGATTGGCGCTGGCTTGCCGGCGGGCTTCTTTTTGCCGTCGTCGGTTTTCTTGTCCGGCGTGGCCGGCTTTTTGGCGGCTGCTGCCGCAGGGGCGGACTTGCCGGCCGCAGCTTTGCCCGTCGCAGGCGCGGCGTGCTTGCCCGCCGGCGCGGCTGGCTTCTCGGGCGCCGGGGGTGGCGTGGGCTTCTTCACGTGACGCTTCGGCAGGCGATCCTTGGCGTCGGGGGCCGCTTCGAGCAGGATCTTATGGACATTCGGACCGAACGGCGTTGCGACCAGTTCCGCGGCCAACTGATGCAGCAGCGAACTGAACTCGGCGCCTTTCGTCTTTGGAATGGCGCGCTCCAGCCCGGCCACCTCGGCCTTGCTGACTTCGTCCTCAGTCGCCGCGCCGACGATGAACAGCACGTCGAGCGCGCCGCGGTCGAGTGGAATGGCGTGCCCGGCCAGGCCAGCCTGGGTGACATAACCCACGACGAACGGCGAGGCCCCGTGGAACTTCTTCAGGCGCTGGATGGCCAGCCCGAGGTTTTGCTTCTTCATCGCTTCGAGGTCGAACGAATAGGTCGCCTCGAAGGCGCTTTGCAGCGTGTTCTTCAGGTTGTTGGCCGCCGCCATCGCGTTCGGCAAACCATGCATCACGTCGGCCAACTCTCTGGGCGTGCTGACGCGAACCTCGTTCCAATCAAAGAACGAAGTCGAAACCGACGCGTAGGCCTGATCCGCCGCTTCGTAGCGGGCGTTTTCCAGGCAGCAGGCGTACAGTAAATGTTCCAGCACCGGCCGGTTGGGCAGCGCCACCGGCTTGAAGTGCTTCTTGAGTGTCTTGTGGAGCCTGGCTAGCAGGTTGCTGCGATTTGGGTTGGCCATACTTTTGTGCGAGCGCTTCGGGCCGGGGCGGCGGGTCGGTGGATCGTGGAATATTCTTCGGCAGGCGTGGCCTGGTGGGTACCGTCGTGCGATGGCAGGTTCGTCTTACTCGTCGTCGTCCGTGTCTTCGTCGTCCCCACTCTCGACTTCACTATCCAGGGCGTCACGATCCTGGACTTCGCTGCCCTCGTAGTCGTGGTGGCCCTTGCCAGGATCGACATCGATTTCGGCCGGTTCTTCCGTCGAGTCGTCGGCCGGTTTCGGCGGCAAAACCCGACCCAGAATCTGGGCCATTTCGATCGATTTCTTGACCCCTAAGTCTAGGACAAACTCAAGCCGGGGAGTGTACCGCGTCTCGATCCGGCTGGCCAGCTTGGCCTGCAGGTAACCGGCCGCGCCGCGCAACCCTTGCAGGCAGAGCCGCTGCTTGGTTTCGCTGCCGCGGATCGACACGTGGACCTTGGCCTGGCGCATGTCCGGGGCCACTTCGACCTGCGTGACCGTTACGTCCTGCACGCGCGGATCATTCATTTCCGTCAGGATCGCCATGCTGACGACCTCACGGATGGCCGCGGCGGCTTTTTGTGTTCTGCGAGAATGCATGGGTCCGATCGCGGCGCCTACAAGGTGCGGGCGACCTCCTCGACCTTGTAATTCTCGAGCACGTCGCCTTCCTTCAGGTCGTTGAATCCGGCCAGTTTCATACCGCATTCATACCCTTCGCGAACCTCGCGGGCGTCGTCCTTTTCGCGCTTCAGCGATTCGAGCGCGTAGTCGCCCAAGACGCGATTGTCTCGGATCACCCGCACGCGCGTGTTCCGCTCGATCGAGCCAGCCAATACACGGCAACCCGCAATGACACCCAGCCGGCTGATGGCGTAGGTCCGTTGGACCAGGGCGCGGCCGAGATCGACCTCGCGGCTTTCCGGCTTGAGGAGTCCTTCGAGGGCCTTTTTCAGATCGTCGGTCACCTGGTAAATGATCTCATACCGGCGAACCTGCACGCCGCGGGCCTCGGCCAGCGAGCGGGCGCCTTCGTCCGGCACGACGTTGAACCCGATAATGATCGCGTCCGACGCGTCGGCCAGATGGACGTCGGCCTCGGTCACGCCGCCGACGGTCGCCTGGAGGATCTTGATTTGCACTTCCGGGTGATCGAGCTTGGTGAGCTCTTTCTTGATCGCCTCGATCGAGCCGCGGACGTCGGCCCGCAGAATCAGATTCAAGGTTTGCGAAGCGCTGTCGTCACCGAGCCGGTCAAAGAGTGTTTCCAACGTGACGTGCGAAGTGACGCCACTCAGCTCCATCTGCCGCGTGGAAGTGGCTCGCTTTTCGGCGATCGAACGCGCCTGGGCAATATCGTCGAGCACGACAAACCGGTCGCCGGCGCCGGGGGCAACGTTCAGGCCGGTGACGTTGACCGGAGTCGACGGGCCAGCCGTTTGATGCGTGGTCGAAGGCTTGAGTGTGTCGTACATCGCCTTGACCTTGCCGTAAGCCGGGCCGCAGACGACGACGTCGCCAATCTTGAGCGTGCCGTTTTGAACCATCAGCTTGGCGACCACGCCGCGTCCTTCATGCAATTCGGCTTCCAGGCAGGTGCCGGCCGCCGGTCGATGTGGATTGGCTTTGTAGTCGTGCAATTCGGCGATGGTCAGCAGCGTTTCGAGCAGTTCGTCCATGCCGGCGCCGGTGAGCGCACTGCACTTGACGAGTTCGGTGTCGCCGCCCCATTCCGTCGGCTGCAGGCCAGACGCTACGAGTTGGCTATAGATGCGGTCGTAGTTGACGCCCGGCAGGTCTGTCTTGTTGAGCGCGACGACCATTGGCACATCGGCCGCGCGGGCGTGGCTGATGGCTTCTTCCGTCTGCGGCATGACGCCGTCGTCCGCCGCGACGACAATCACGGCGATGTCTGTGACGTTGGCGCCACGAGCGCGCATCTCGGTGAAGGCCTCGTGACCTGGCGTGTCGACAAACGAGATCACGCGGCCGTTCTTCTCCACGCGATACGCGCGAATATGCTGCGTGATGCCGCCGCTTTCGCCGCTGGCCACGTCAATGCCGATGATCCGGTCCAACAGCGACGTCTTGCCATGGTCGACGTGCCCGAGGAACGTGACGATTGGCGGACGCGGCTCCATTTCGGCCGGATCATTCTCATGATCATCAATGGCGCCTAGCAGTTCGGTCTCAAGATCCGCGGCTTGTCGCAATTCGATCTCGACGCCGAACTCGATCGCCAGCATTTCGATCTGCTCGCCGTCCATTTCGGCGTTGATGTTCGTCGACAGCTCAGCCCCCATGGCCAGCAGCTTTTGCAGCACTTTGGTCACCGGGACGCCGATCGAAGCGCTGAATGTTCTGACCGTGGCAGGCATTTGCACCACGACATTGTTTTTGCGCGGAGCGGCAGTGCTTGTGCCGGATCGCTTGGGTGGTTTGCGACGACGACCACGCGTCCGCTCTTCTTCGCCCGCCATTGAGGGACGGAAGCGAGTGGGCACGCCGGTGGTTCGCTTACGGCTGAGTTGGCGCTGCTCACGACCGCCGAGGGCCGCGGCGAAATCCTTATCCCCTTCTTTGGGGACGGCTTTGCCGGCGACTTTGCGACGCTCGCGGCCGGCGCCATCGGCTGGCGGAGCGGCCGGTGGCGGCGGCGATCCACCGCGCTGCGGCGGACCGATCTTGGCCTTGGCCGCGACATCGGCTTTGCGCTTCAGCTCGTGCTTGCGGAGGATCCCTTCCAGCGGCTTGGCGGCGCCGGTGCGGCCGGCGCGAATGGCGTCGACCGGCAGCTTGAGATCCGGCTTCTGTGGCGCCGGCTCGTTATCCGAAGGAGGTGGTGGTTGCTGCGCGGCCGGTAGCGGCGCAAAACGCATGGCCGGACCACGGCTCCGCTCTTCATCCACCGGGCGACGCCGCGGCTCGCCCTTATTCTCATTGCGAATGTCCAACAGCGGCGCGCGACCACCCGTGGTGGCGTTGGGCGGGATGTAGTCTTCGCGGCGGAAGACTGGTGGCTCAGCCGGAGCGGCTGGCTTGGCGGGCGCGACAGGGCGCACCGGAGCGGCCGGACGAACCGGCGCCGCAGGCCGAACGGGCGCTGCGGGCGAAGCAGCCGCGGGCGCCTTGGCTCCACCACCGCCGGCGCCTTGGGCGACGAACGCCCGCACCCGTGCGGTTTCTTCATCGGTCAAGCTGGCCAGCGCGGACCCCTTCCCAGTGACGCCTGCTTTGGTGCAGAGCTCCACCAGGATCTTGCTGTCGATGTTCAGTTCTTTAGCGAGTGCGTAGATCCGTTGCGCCAAGTCTGACTCTCCATCTCGTTGCCGCTTATGCCGCGTCGATCGCGCGGCGGCGGCCCCACATTCGTTAGTTCATAACCGTCTCCCTTGCGAAGCTCCGAAACGCTTTCACGCTGACCAGGACGATCCAGACTGGTCGGCGCTTGCCACGCGAGCGGCCCCAGCCAATCGCTCGGCTGGTCGTCGGCACGGCGGAAAGATTCTGGTTCCAAGAACCTTTCCCTGCGTTGCGGCGCTTTTTGGTATGCGCTCGATCCGCTGCTAGCCGGCGCCCTCTCCGTCGTCTGTGGAAGTCTTGCCGGCGATCTTCGTTGCCGCGGCGGCGTCGGGTTCCCCCTCGCCGTCAGCAGCGACACCTTCCGCAGCGTCTACATCAACTGTAGCTTCTGCGGTGGCGCCCGTTTCGCCATCGCCAGCCCCGGCTTCGCTATCGGCGGTCGCGGTTTCGCCCGCAGCGGCCGCTTCTTCAGCAGCCGCAGCGGCTGTAGCCGCGTCCACACGATCTTGAGCACGCTGGCGACGACGTTCGTCCGAGGCGGCTTGTTCCGCCTCGGCGGCCTTCGCTTCCGCCTGCTCGACGATGCGGTCCACCTGCTCGGGCGTGAGCCCCCCCATCTCGACCAGAGAGTCCGGCTCAATGACCGAAAGATCATCGTAAGACAAAAAGCCTTCGCCGACTAGCTTCTCGCTGAGGTTTTCGTCGACTCCTTCGAGTGCGCTGAACCCGCCCACGGCCCGCTCGATCTGCTCGTCGAGCTCTTCGCGGGTCATGATTTCGATGTCCCAGCCGCACAATTTGCTGGCCAGCCGCACATTTTGACCGCGGCGGCCAATCGCCAGCGAGAGCTGATCCTCGCGGACCAGCACGATGGCCCGCCCCAGCATGGGGCACAAAATGACCTCTTCCGACTCAGCCGGCTGCAGGGCGTTTGGGATCAAGACCTGCATATCGTCGCTCCAGCGGACGATATCGATCCGTTCGCCGGCCAGCTCATCGACGATATTCTTGATGCGGTTACCGCGAACGCCGACACAGGCGCCAACGCTATCAACACGGGCGTCCGTGCTGCTGACAGCAACCTTGCTGCGATAGCCGGGCTCGCGCGCCATGGCGCGGACTTCGATCACGCCGTCCGAGATTTCCGGAATCTCCTGCTCGAACAAACGTTCGACCAGGGCAGGGCGGGTCCGGCTGAGGATCACCTTCACGCGGCTGCCATGCTTGCGAACTTCGCAGACCGTGGCCCGCACGCGCTCGTTGGCGTGATGCGTTTCGCCGGGGATCTGCTCGCTGCGCGGCAGAATCGCTTCGCAATTCGGGAGGGACACGGTCGCGGCGCCACCTTCGTAGCGCTGCACGACACCCGTGACGAGCTGGCCCTTCTGTTCTTCGTATTCGTCGAACAGCGCGTCGCGCTCGGCCTCACGAACTTTTTGAATGATGACTTGCTTGGCGTTCTGAGCCCCGATGCGTCCGACCGCTTCGTCCGGGTCGAGCGCCTCGCCATTGCGCGTGCCAGAGATCGAGCCATCCGTCCGATCGATATGGACGACGACTTGCTCCTCGGCTTCGTCGGCGTGTCCGTGCTTGAGCGCGGAAACCAGCGCCGCTTCGATCGCCTGGAAGACGATTTCCTTATCGATGTTCTTATCGCGATGGATCGAGTCGATCAGCCGCAGTAGTTCGCTAGGGTTCATAACGCATCACATCCCGCGCCCGAGGCGCTTTAAGTTCCGAATTGTCAGATTGTTCGAATTGTCACTCTGGCCTGGCGTCGTTGATTTGCTATCGCGTGAGTCACTTCGTTGGCTGGCGCCAGCGAAGCATCCCTCGCGCGATCATTCCGCCAGTCGTTGGCGGGATCCAATCTCGGACGCTGTCGGTCGTTTCACTCTGGTGTTTGGCGGTTTGTCTCCTTTGATTTCTGGCGACAATCGCGAATAGAGCATTCTACGCTTTTATGCGCGGTTTGGCAGGGCAGGTTTCAGCAGGATGGAAAAGTTCTGCGGAAGGGGTTCAGGCACATGTTTTCGGCCGACGACTTTTTCGGCGAGGGAAATCTCATCGTCGAAAAATGAGCCAGACCCCGGACTTTGCAGCTTTCCGCAGGGCAGGTTGGACCCGTTGTCAGAAATCGATCCGCAGCCCGGTTTGTGGGTCGAACCAGAGCGCCTGGCTCATATCGAGCGCGACTCGGGCCCTTTGGCCAGGGGTGAAATCGTGCCGGGCGCCCGTCTTGCACAGCAGCGATTGCGACGTCGCGAGACCGTTCGCTGCAAAATGGTTCGTGAGAACTCCCGGCAAATTTGCCGCGTCTAGCGGAGCTTCGAATCGCAATTCCACCAGCGTGGCGTCTCCCGCCGGCTCGATCAGCCCGACGGTCCCCTTGATCGTGTCGCCGGTCGCGTCCCCGTCGGCAACCAGGCGCACGTCTCGCGGACGGATCCCCAAAACGACGGGGCGATCCCGGTAGTGGCCGAGCCGCGCGAGGCTTTCCGGAGTCGCCTGCGCCCCCCAGTTTGCCGTCTCGAAGCGCAGGCCGTCTTCGTCCCACTCGGTGTTTCGCAATCGCCCCGGGCAGAGATTCATCGGCGGCGAGCCAATAAACCCGGCGACAAATAGGTTCGCCGGACGGTCGCAAATTTCGTCCGCGCGGCCAATCTGCTGGATTTGCCCCTCGCGCATCACTGCGATCCGGTCTCCCAGCGTTAGGGCCTCGACCTGATCGTGCGTCACGTAAATCGTGGTCACGGCTTCCTGCTGATGCCGGCGTTTCAGCTCCCGGCGAATTTCGACACGCAGTTGAGCATCGACATTCGACAGGGGCTCGTCCAGCAAACTGGCCGCCGGGCGACGGACGAGCGCCTTGGCCAGCGCCACCCGTTGCCGTTGCCCGCCAGAGAGCTGACCAGGCAGTCGGTCCAAGAGCGAAGTGACACCGAACGCCGCGGCGATTTCTTGCACGCGGGCGGCGACGGTAGCGGAGCGCTCGGCGCGCTTTTGCGCCCGATCCGGCAGGGCAATCTTCTCCAAAGCGCGAACGGGCCAGCGGCCGCCGTCTCGCAAATACGCGCCGAAGGCAAGATTCTCAGACACCGTCAGATGCGGATACAGCGCGTAGCTCTGAAAGACCATGGCCACGTCCCGACGCCGGGCAGGCGTGTCATTCACGACGCGGTCGCCAATCGAGATCACGCCTGCGCTTGGCCGCTCGAGCCCGGCGATCAGCCGCAACGCAGTGCTCTTGCCGCAGCCGCTCGGGCCGACGAGCGCCAGAAATTCTCCATCGGCAACTTGCAGATCGACCCGATCGAGCGCGCGCACGCCGCCGGCGAATTCCTTGCTGACCCCTTCGAGCACAACCTGCGCCATGCGGCGTACGCCTGGGATGAAGTCCAACCGCGCACTGAACTTCAGCCCACGGCTTTCCCAGTGTACTCAGCACGCTCGGCGTGATGAAAGAGGCGCGCCAGACGGCTCCCCGACGAGCCACCCCACAAAGTGGCGACTACTTGCCTTCCATCGCCTTCATCTGGGCCAGGCGCGTCTCGGCGGCTTGCGCCAGCTCCAGTTCGCCAGCCTTTTTGTAGCGGGCCGCGGCGCGGTCGAGGATCTTCATGCAATAAGGGCTGACCCGGCCATCGATCGTCGGTGGCACGAGCGGCAGAAACGCATTGTAGAACGCCACCATGTGCGGACCGCCCCCATCGGTCTCATCGCATAGAGATTCCAAGCGATCGAGCATCGGCAGCACGATCGTGCTCTCTTTGGGGAACGAACTGATTGACTGGACCAACGTCTCGATCGCTTCGATCTTGCGTTTGTCCTCGATCAGGTAATCCGTCAACTTCAAGCACGCCTTGCTCGCCAGGTCCGGTCGCCCGGCGTGTTCGTACATTTTCAGCAGCCGAGAAATCAGGCTCATCCGCATGCGGATGTTCTTGTCGTAGCTCACCAGGTCATCGAAGATCTCCCAAGTGAAATCCGGGAACGCAACGAAGGTCGTGAACATTCGCCCGATCGCCGTGACGACGGACTTCTCAATCATTTTGTCGCCGGCGTTTTCTTTCGCCAGTTTGGCGATACCGCGCCAGGCGTCTTCATTCGCCGGGCAGAGATTCATCACGGCCGCCAGGTACTCGATCCGCTCGTCGAGCGTTGGTTTTTCGCCGGCGAAGATGATTCCGTAGGCCCGCATGGCCAGGTCAGCGTGGCGCTTGGCCTGAATGTCGCTCCCCGCGGCGTGCAATCGCAGTTCGAGCTGACGATCGGTGATTTCCTGCCCCGTGTGCGGATCGCGGAGCGTGCCGACGTAATAGTGGTGGTTCCGATAACGCCCGTGCGACTGCAAGGCAAACCCGACGTGGTCTTTGGTCATGTGGCTCAGTTCGACCCACATCACCCAGGCGTGCCCTTCGCCGCCTGACGAAGTTCCGCCGACGACCTCGGCCGGCGCGCCAATGCTCTTCGACACACGCGCGGCAAAATCCGCTTGTTGCGAACAGACGCCGCCGAATTGCAGCAGGTTCGGCAGCGTGTACATCTGCCCGTTGAGTCGCGCCTCCTTGTCGTCAGTCTTCAGCATCAAAAAGTCGTAGGGCACATTGCTGTAGCACGTGCCGATCTGCTGCCGGCGCTGCAAATAATTCTGCATCGCCCATTCCCGCTCGGGCCGCGGAGTCTTGTTATTGACCATGTGGGCGAGAAATTCCCACGGCGCGTACTGCACGCGGCCTTGCATGATCGGTTCGGCGTCGACCAGAAACTTGAAATTGCCCATGGCGTCCAAGCGGTCACTGGGAACGGTCGACTTGGTGCGCTTGGCATTGAATTCCAGATCGTCGATCACTCCTTCGTCGTCCCACACCACGGCCGTGGCAATCGCCAACTGCACGTATTCTTCGAGCTGGTCTGGAAACTCCATACGCAAGCGATTGAACAGCGAAACGACCGCCGGCAGCCGATCATGCTTGGGATCGATCGCCGTGAACAAGTCTTCGCGCACTTCGGCGTGCTCGCCGAACCAGGCCTGCATGGCTTCGTAGTCCGCGCCTAACGCTGCTTTGATTTCTTCCGCGTGCTCGCGCTCGAATCGATCGGCCATGAGCTTGCGGAGCTTGGGATACTCTCGGCGATCGAAGAGTTTGTTGGCGCGATAGAGCGCGATCAGTTCTTTTTCGTCCGCTGCAATTTCCGGCGGCTTGATCTTGCCGTTGAGCATCGAGTCAGCGGCAGGCGTCGAAATATCGGGCGAGGTGCGCGGCGTGGTTGGCATCGATTGCGAATCGGACGTCGTTTCCGTTTTTGCCAGACCTGCGAAATCGGACGCGCCGACCAATGGTTTTTCATTCGCCTTTTTCGGCCGGATCGTTGACGTAGTCTTGGCGACCACGTTCGCTTCGAGAACTCGAATGGTGAACTCGCGACGCGCCACTTCCTGCTGATCGATCCGCGCAACGACCGCAATCGGATACGAGCGCGGGCCTTGCGCAGCCGTGGGAGTCCAACTCAGTTCACCACTGGCCGGGTCGAGCTTGAGACCAGGGACCGGCTTCGCGAGCGCAAACTGCAGCGTTTGGCCGGCGGCCACTTTGCCCCGATGTGGGATCGTCAGGCGGAGCGTCCCCAGGGCGCCAACTTCCTGATCCGGGATCGAGCCAATCGAGATAGCGGAGTCTGCCGTAGTGTGGCTGAAAACCAAATAGCCGCCAGCGGCCAGCACGATCGCTGCGCAGACCCCGGCCACGATCATGATCAACTCGGACTGGCGGCGCTTCGATTGCGAAGCTCGCGCGGCGGCGTACCGTCGCGCGGCAGCCGACCCGCGCGCAGTGGAGGAGACATGCTCGTCGAGCATCCTCAGGTCGGATGGGTCCGTCCCTCGCGCAGGCTCGTCCTCAAACGGCCCAAACGGCATTTGATTCGGCGCCAAGAAGTCCCCCCTCTCTCATGACCAGAAAAAATGGTCACTCGCTGTTCCTGGTAACTAGTTTACCGAGAAACGCGCGGGGGTGAAACTTTGGTCGCCTAAAAGTAATGCCGCCCAAAAGGTAATACGCACGCCGAACGCCCAGAGGGGGCACGAACGCGCCTGTTACGCACATGCCCGCACGACGATGCAGCTCGCCTGGCCCTGAGGCGTGACGTTCAGCTTCAAGAAGCTTTCGCCGGCCGGCGTATTGTCCGAAGTGACCGCGGCGATGGGGCACTCGGGGTCGGGCGTTTCGTAGTTCAGAATCCTTGGCAACATGCCATGCCCGAGCGCCAGTGCGCTGGCGGCCAGTTCGACAATGCCGCTGCCAGCGCCGAGGTTGCCGAAGTAGCTCTTGATCGCCACGACCGGGGCCGGTTTGGCGCGCTCGGCGAGGACCGTGCTGATCGCCTGGGCCTCTTCGGCGTCGCAACTGTGCGAGCCAAGTCCATGCGCGTTGACGTGCCCGACGTCTTTCGGCGCGAGGCCAGCGTCGCGCAAGGCCGACCGCATGGCGTTGATCATTGCCTGGCCACGGCGGGCGACCCGCTTCTTGTCGGCGACCGATGACGACCCGGCGCCGATGATCTCGCCGTAAATTTTGGCGCCGCGTTGATGGGCCGATTCAAACTCTTCGAGCACAATCGCGCCGGAGCCTTCGCCGATCACCTGGCCGGTCCGATTCAGATCGAACGGACGCGAAGCCCGTTCCGGCGTCTGATCTGCCGTGGCCAGTTCTTCTTGAATTGCCGAGTGTAGCGCCTTGAGAGGATGGATCCGCGTGCCGGTGGCGCCGGCGACCATCATGTCGGCGTGGCCGCGCTGGATGACGCGGAACGCTTCACCAATGGCCAGATTGGCCGCGGCCTCACGCAAGGTCAACGAGTTATTTGGCCCGCGCAGATCGTTGTAAATCGCAATGTGGCTGGCCGGCATGTTCGGCAGATATTTCAGCAGCCACAGGGGCGACATTTTCGACATGCCCTCGGATGCCCAGCGCGAGAACTCGAACGCTCGCTCTTCCGGTGCGCAGGCGACCATGGCGTCGCACAGGTCTTCCGGCGCGCTGAGCATGTAGTCTGAACCGTAGACGACACCTGCCCGTTCCGGATCGTACGCGCCGGCGGCGAGTTTGGCGTCGGCGATTGCGCGCTGCGCGGCGGCGACCCCCATCTGCGACTCGCGGCACATCACCTTCAGCCCTTTGCGGATCGCCTTTTTCAGCTCACCTTCGAGCGGGCCGAAATCGTCGATGTGGCCCGTGAACTGGCGGACCTCGCCGGCAAAGGGAGTCGCTAGCGACCCGGGGGCGTCAGCCGGCGAAAGAACCACGCCGCTCTGGCCCGACGACAGCGCCTGCCACAGGGCCTCGGTCGTGTTGCCAAGAGGACTGATCGTGCCGAGCCCAGTGATGACGACGCGACGCACGGGCAACTCCACTTTAGGGAAGCTCAAGAATCAAGGCCGAAGTCCGGCCAGCCGCCAGGAAATTCTCGCGGCGGTTATTGTATCGCTCTGGCCAGAAAGCGTCGAGGACGGATGTACATTGGCCGCCCGCCGAACTCTGCTAGATTGGCATTTCGCGTTGCAATGCAAGCACGCGCGTGAACGTGCCTGTTGGGTCTCATCCGCCACGGATTGCAGGACGAAGCCTCACTTGGTGTAAGCAAACAGCCCCAAAGGGGCGACGAGTCAATAGCCAGGGGTGTAAACCCCTGGTCTCAGGTTCAATAGGTCCTGCCGTTAAGCCCCCACGGGGCGACACTCGCTCGCGAACGCGTTCAAGATCTCCCGTTGGCGTGTTCCAGACAGGCAAAATCGTCGTGCGCCCCGAATGGGGCTTGGACGACAATTTCGTGGATTCCATTTCCCAGGGACTTACGTCCCTGGCTATTAACTGACGCCCCTGGCGGGGCTCATTTCGCGCGTCACTGCCACAGATTGCGACGCGTGCAAACATCGTTCGACGATCCTCTAATATCGACCGCGATAGCGTTGTGGATCTCGTTGCGTGGTCGTGGTGTTGGCTGCCGGGGCTGCCTGCTCGGACAGTTTTCCCTTCGCTTCGACGACGACTAGCAAATCAGCTCGCGATGGCGCCTGGGTCCAGGGGACCGGCACTCGCAAAGGGCTGGGATCCTGTGGGACCGGCGTGGCCACCACGCCCAAACCAACCAGCAAAATATGATCGGTCGGCCAGCGGAAGCGCTCATGCAGCCGGCAATGCGTGATCTGTGGCACTTCGACCTTGGCTCGCTGCCCGGACGCGACGCGCGTCGGCACGTCGAGCATGACGGGCACCAGCCGCTCAAGCTGATCGATATTGCATTTGATCACTGCGTCGATCGTGTTGCCATCGAGCGACAATAGGGGACTCAGCTCCAATGAAAAGCCTTCGTCGAACTGGCCAAGCTCGGGCTCGAACGCCGGCCAGGCCTCGGGCCGCAGCGTGATATCGCGTGTGAATGTCCGCGGCCGCGTCGAAGCGACCGTGGTCGACTGTCCATTGTTGACCAGCAGATGCGGCGAGCTGTGTTCGCGGAAATCAGTCCGCTTGCGCAACTCGTTCATCAGCAGCGCCGCGTCCTCGCGAGCGAGCAGCCACGCCTGAATTCCTTGCGTCTGCACCGCCAGCGGCCTGAGCATCGGCTTCGCCTTCACGCGCCAGTCTGGATGGCCGATCGTGATGACGCGGAGCGAAAACGCGCTGGTTTCGGCCTCGGTATTAACGAATCGATCGACGACGTCGGCCACGGCCTGCTGCATTTGCGGCGTGTGATAGACGCGCAGCGTGCGGCGATTGGCGCTCAAGAATCCAAGCGGCTCAGAGTGCCATGCTTCGTAACCGGTGTCGCGCAGAATCCAATCGACGATCGCCTGCTCCGGTCGATTGGTCGACGTAACGCGGACCACATATGGAGTAATGTCATACTCGCGCCAAACCTGGCCGGCGTCGTTGGGAAGGACACCATTGCCCTCGGTCACCCGCGCGATCGGCTGCCGTGGGCGCGACGGCGTGGCGGCAGTGTTCGAGCCGTCGGTGGTGATGCCGTCCTCGCCTCCGGTGCGGCGAATGTTTTGCGAATTCGATGGTCGCATGGGAGGCGCGCCGGTTGGCGCTCGCCAGCGGTTGGCGGCCGAGGTCGTTCGTGGCTCGGCGTCATTGCCTGCGGGGCCAGGCGTTTGCGCCTGCGCGACACCGGTCAAACCGGCAGCCAACACCACGAGAGTAAAACACTTCAATACCATCGTCACGGCCTCCATGCCGAAAGCGCAAAGCGCGGCGCGCAGAATTAGTCGTGCGCGGGAGCGCTTTAAGGCGGGGAGTATAGGAAGCCGCCGGGGGACCAGCAAGGTCGATCAGCAGCCGATCACGATGCCCCATGGTCAGTCAGAGCGTGTGCCACGGCTGGCTTGTCCAGCAGTGCGATGCGAAAGTAGACACTGCCAGGCACGCTAGCAGTGGCACACGGTTGATGAAGACCTAAGAAAAGTAACCGCAGAGACGCGGAGAGCGCAGAGAAAATAATTCTTTGTTCCTCTGCGCTCTCTGCGTCCTCCGCGGTCAATCTCTTCGTGTCTCGGACTATCGAACAACCGGCGATCCGCAAGCGGCAAGCTGCTGCCGTTACGCCGCGCCGTTGCGAACTCGGCCGACGATGACCGAGGCGTTGTGACCACCGAAGCCGAAGCTGTTGCTCATCGCCGCGGTGATTTTCCGCTCGCGAGGCGTGTTCGGCGTGTAATCCAGGTCGCACTTGGGGTCTGGCGACTGGTAGTTGATCGTCGGCGGAACCAATCCGTGATTGAGCGCTAGCACGGTCAGCACCAATTCCACGCCACCACTTGCGCCCAATAAATGACCAAGCTGGCTCTTGGTGCTCGAGACGCTTAGATCTCGGGCGTGATCGCCGAAGACGGTCTTCATCGCGAATGTTTCGGCCTGATCGCCCAGCATGGTGCTGGTGCCGTGGGCGTTGATGTACGTGACGTCTTCGAGCGGCACGCGGCCGTCTCTGAGCGCCTGTTGCATCGCCTTGGCAGCGCCCGAACCGTGTTCGTCGGGCTGCGTGATGTGGCCTGCGTCTGCGCTGGAACCATAGCCGAGCAGCTCGGCGTAGATCCTCGCGCCGCGAGCCTTGGCGTGTTCGAGCTCTTCGAGAATGATCAGGCCGGCGCCTTCGCTGAGCACAAACCCATCCCGCTCGCGATCGAACGGACGGCTGGCGTGCTGCGGATCGTCGTTATTCTCTGACAGCGCTCGCATCGAGGCGAAGCCGCTGATGCCCATCGGCGTCAGCGCAGCCTCGGTGCCGCCGGTGACCATGATATCGGCGTCGTTGTACTGAATTGCCTTGAAGGCGTCACCAATCGCATTGGTGGCGCTAGCGCAAGCAGTGGCAACGGCTGCGCTTGGACCGCGCAACCCGTATTGAATCGAAACCTGACCGCAGGCCGCGTTGACCATCAACTTAGGAATCGTAAAGGCCGAGACTTTGTCGGGGCCTTTTTCGATCAATCGCGAATGCTGCGTTTCGATTTCATTCAATCCGCCGATGCCCGTGCCGAGAATCACGCCGCAACGAAACCGGTCTTCTTTCGTGAAATCGAGACCGGAGTCGTTCACGGCGTCAATGCCGGCGACCAGGGCAAACTGCGTAAAGCGGTCAACCCGCTTCGCTTCTTTGGATGAGATGTAACCGTCCGTGGTCCAATCCTGGATCTCACCGCCGAATTTTACCTTGAAGAGCGTCGTGTCGAACGATTTTAAGGCACGGACGCCGCTTTCACCGCGGCAGATCCGTTGCCAAAGATCGTCGACCTTGCAACTCAAGGAAGTAACGGCGCCAAGTCCGGTTACGACGACTCGTCGTTTCATTTATGGCGACTGGCCTGGAAGTTCTCGATGTGATCGATGGCTTGGCCAACGGTCTGGATTTTTTCAGCTACGTCGTCCGGGATATTGATATCGAACTCTTCCTCGAGTTCCATGACCAATTCCACGGTGTCCAAGCTGTCGGCGCCGAGGTCGTTCACGAAGGACGTTTCAGGAGTTACCTGGTCCTTGCTTACGCCCAACTGCTCCGCAACGATGTCAATGACTCTCTCTTTAACTGAGGCCACCTTACTGGTCCTCCTTGCTCATGCTTGCTTGTGCCTGGTGGTTGACTGAAACGCATCCGACAACCCTGGCGATCCCGCCACCAGATGACGCGAACCCCCAGCAAACTAAAGGGTTCCGTCAAGACGGTCAAGATATAGCGACTTTTTCGTAGCCTGTCCATATGGGCCAAGTTCACTCATCACTCTAATGAGCGCCCCCAGCCCGAGGGGGCAACCGGCTTACGACTCAATTCCACACTCGTGTTTCGTTAGACTCCGCGCTCTGAGAATTGGTCACACAGGTCCATCGACTCGCATTGATCTCTGCACGTGTTACTCGCCAGCCGCTGATCGTTATTGCCGCGGTATGACTAGCGCTAAGCAGCGTGACAGTAACGCGTTGAAGGAAGACCGTGAGACTGCGTGACGGTGAACGTTCAGGCCGTCAGGCCGCCGTCGACGGTCAGAACCTGTCCGGTCAAGTACGAGGCCCAGGTGCTGCACAAGTACAGAACCGCGCCTACGATTTCCTCCGGCTTGCCAAGCCGCTTAACGGGAATTCTGGTTTGAACTTCTTCCAAAATACTGTCGCCCAGCGCTGCGGTCATGTCCGATTCGATGAAGCCCGGCGCGATGGCGTTGACGGTCACCTTGCGGCTGGCCAACTCGCGCGAAACGCTGCGCGTCATGCCGATCATGCCAGCCTTCGACGCCGAATAATTCGACTGCCCCGGGTTGCCCATCAACCCAGACACGCTAGCGATGTTGACGATTCGCCCGTAGCGCTGCTGCATCATCGGGCGCGTGACGGCCCGCGTGAACAGGAACGCGCCGCGCAGGTTCGTGTTGATCACGTCATCCCATTGATCGTCGGACATCCGCGGAATCAGTCCATCTTTCGTGATGCCGGCGTTGTTGACCATGATGTGAATTTTCTCCCACGCGGCCAGCACGGCGTCGATCGTGGTGTTCACGCTGTCGGTATTTGCAACGTCGCACGCGAACGGCAGCGCAACGCCACCGGCCGAAGTGATCTCAGCCACCGTTGACGCTAGCGCGTCTGTATTGCGAGCGACGCAGGCGACCTTCGCGCCCGAGCGCGCCAGGCCGATGGCAATCGCCTTGCCCAGGCCGCGCGAGGCGCCAGTGACCACGGCCACTTGCCCCTTAAGGTCGACCGTCATCGCTGCGTTGATTGTTTCCGCCATGAATCGAAAGCTCCCTTGCAAATTCCGTTGATGAAACGGATTGGATCATTGATTGAATGTGTGCCACTGGCTCTGCCAGTGTCTTGAACTCGTAAAGCAACCGTTATGCCACAAGCGGCCGTGCGGATCGTTTATCGCCGGTCCTCACATCGCACTGGCAAAGCCAGTGGCACACGCGGAGACGACCTGCGTAGCGTTCAGCCCATCACGCTCTGGCAACTCGCGTTGCGGTCGATTCGTCGCAACAGTCCACGCAGCACGCGGCCAGGCCCAACCTCGTAATACTGCTGAAAGCCGCCATCGAGCAAATAGCGCATCGAGTCTTCCCAGCGGACCGGGTTGACCACCTGCTTGACGAGCAAGGCGCGGATCTCTTCGCAATTGGCGTGGGGCTTCGCGTCGACGTTCGAGACGACCGGGATCTTCGGGTCGTGCATCTTGACCTTCGCCAGGCCGGCCGAAAGCTTGGCCAGCGCCGGCTCCATGATCCGCGTATGAAACGCGCCGGCCACGGCTAGTGGCACGGCCTTCATGGCCCCGCTTTTCTCGGCCAATTCGGCCGCGCGCTCGCAGGCCGCGTTGCTGCCCGAAACGACAATGTTGCCAGGGCAGAGCATGTTGGCGATTTCCAGAATGTCGGCGCCGCGGGCCTGATCGACCACGCTTTGCACCTGCACCCGTTCCATCCCCAAGATGCTGACCATACCGCTCGGCACAGCGTCAGCGGCCTGCTGCATGGCGGCGCCGCGCAGTTGCACCAGCCGCAGGCCGTCTTCGAAATCGAGCACGCCGGCAAACACCAGTGCAGGGTATTCTCCCAAGCTCAGCCCAGCGGCTGCCTCGCAGGAGAGGACGACTTCAGGCGACTCGGCCCGTAGCGCCTCGACCGCGGCCAAACTGGTGACGAACAGCGCCGGCTGGCTGTAGATGGTGCTGTCGAGCTCTTCGGCCGGCCCTTCGAAGCAGAGCTTGGCGAGATCGAAACCAAGGATCTCGTTCGCGCGATCGTAGAGCTCTCGCGCGGCCGGCAGAGACTCAGCCAGAGCTTGCCCCATGCCGACGCTTTGTGCGCCTTGGCCCGGAAATAGAAATGCAATCTTCGACACAGGCACAACCCTTCCCTAGAAGCCCGACGTCTATCCAGGACAACCGCAAAGTCGTTTTGTGTAGTGCTGCTGATAAGTCCAGCAGTGCATGATTGCAATCAAGCCGCTGCGCGCCCGCGTACCACTGGCCGTGCTGTGTGCCACTGGCTTCGCCAGTGCTTGAGCAAGGTAACCGTTCCTTTACCGCACTGGCAAAGCCAGTGGCACACTAAAGGCGGCCTCTTGGCGTCGACCAAATTGCGCGCAAACACGGCGATCCGATTTCAACGCGGCAGCAAGCCGTCCCGACCTACTCTTGCGGCGTAACGATCACGCGGCCCATATAGTAGCCGCAGTTCGGGCAGATCACATGCGATGGCACGGCCGTGCTGCACTGTGGGCAGTAATGGAGCTGCGGTGGGGTCTTGAAGTCGTGGGCGCGGCGGGTGCCGGTCCGAGCGTTCGATTGTCGGCGTTTTGGTACAGCCATTGTCGCAATCCGAAAAGCAGGAGTAAGAACGCGGCCAGGCAAAAGCGGTCCGCAGTGGACCTCGCATCCGGCCGATCAAAGATTTCGCAAGTACGTGACTGTACGGGACTAACCGCCAGATTGTCAAGGTGGGGGCAGGGGGGCCAGCTGGGTTGCCCAGCAGGGTTGCAAAGTCCTGGGTCTGGCTCATTTTTCGGCGAGAAGATTTTCGGTTGCCGAGAAATGGTTCGCCGAAAACATGCGCCTGCCTCCCTTCTTCAGCGTTTGGCAATCCTCGTGCAGAGGCATGGAGCCCCCAGAATATCTGGCTGACTAATGGCAAACCGCCCACCAAAGCAGGAGAATCGGCGGGACGAACAGCACGGCGGCTACGATTGCGCCTCGGAAGACGGCGGCAATCGCGGCTTCGTCTGCCACGATTGCGACGCATCCATGGAAACACAGTTTGGCACGGTAAACTCCGACGTCTGCGAACGTTTTATCCCCAGCTTCCAAAGCCCAACGCTTGCGACTTGATTGCCGCCTCTCCCTTTCCAGACTCCGAATAGCAAGCCGATGCGCGACGCGCGTCGACATCGCAGCGTCCAGTCCTGGTCGGCGCCAAGGAGCCGAGATGAAAGCCATCCGTCAACACAGCTATGGCGGTCCTGAATCACTTCGGTTCGAAGACGCCCCAACGCCAACCCCCGCAGTCGGCGAGGTGCTGGTGCGGGTCCACGCCGCCGGTGTAACCCCCACGGAGTTACTCTGGGCGACGAGCAAGACGACACAATCCGGAACGCCTAGACCATTGCCATTTGTCCCGGGTCATGAATTCTCGGGCGAGGTCGTAGCGCTGGGCGAGGGCGTTACCAATTTTCGCAACGGGGAAGCGGTCTTTGGAATGAATAACTGGTACAGCGACGGGGCCCAGGCAGAGTATTGCCTGGCTCGCGTCGAAGACATTGCCCGCAAGCCAAAATCCGTCGATCATGCGCAGGCGGCGGTTACGCCCATCTCGGGTCTCACCGCGTGGCAGGGACTGTTTGAGCGGGCACAACTTGCGGCCGGGCAACACGCTCTCATTCACGGAGGCGCCGGCAGTGTCGGCAGCTTCGCCGTGCAGTTCGCCCATTGGCGGGGCGCCCGCGTCACCGCCACGGTCTCGGCGGCCAACATCGACTTCGTAAGTGATCTCGGAACAGACGACGTCATTGACTATCGCGCCGATCGGTTCGAGGAGCGGGTCCGGGAAGTGGACGTCGTATTCGACACCGTGGGTGGCGACACCCTACGACGATCGTGGAGCGTGCTGAGGCCCGCCGGCAGGCTCGTGACGATCGCCGCGTCCGAAGAAGGTTCAGGCGACCAGCGGATCCGCGAAGCGTTCTTCATCGTGCAGCCCCGGCAGGCGGAACTCGACGAAATCGCTCGACTGATCGACGCGGGCCACGTTCGCCCCATTGTCGGGGCCGAATTCCTGCTGGCGGACGCGATCGTCGCCTACCAAACGAAACCGATCCGCGGCAAAGTCGCTTTGCGGGTTCATGGCGCCGGCGAATAACTCGGCGCGGTCAGTGATTTTTCGGTTACGAGTCGTCGGAATGGCTCCGTCGCATGTTGTGTACCTTGATCGTCTACTCAATCGAGATGAGGTTCCCAAATGAAAACGATTCTTGCCAGCCGCAGGTCTTGCCTTGTATTAGGCGTCGTGCTGGCCCTCGGCGTCGGCGGAATAACGTTTGCCCAGCATGACCAGCACGCCGACAAGGAACATGTCAAGGTGGCACAGCTTTTCCAGCGTGACATCATTGAAAAACTCGACGGCAAGGAATCCGGCGCAATGATGCTCGAGGTGACATTCGCACCGGGTCAGAAGGACACTCCACACCGTCACGCGGGCCCAGTATTCGGCTACGTTCTGGAGGGGGAATACGAGCACGCCATCAACGATGAGCCGATCAAAAAGTACAAAGCCGGCGACACGTTTTACGAACCGACGGGCGCAGTGCACCGCGTGGCCCAAAACCCAAGCGCCAAAAACAAGACCCGACTGCTGGCAGTGATCGTCCACCCCCGCGATATCAAGAACCCGACCATCCGGGAAGAACCCAAGCCATAGCTTGAGCAACAACAATCAAGTGGTGAACCACAACGCCACAACGTCACGACGAAGAGGACTTCACTAGGCGCGAAGCGCCAGCGAGGGTTCTTTGGAAGGCGTCGAAGCAAGAACAAGCAGCGTCAGGGCATTAACCGTAGGGTACGCACTCCGTGCGTACCACAATGCGTGTCACATCGCGCTCGGTGTCGCGAATCGAACGAATGGTTCCGGTACGCACGGCGTGCGTACGCTACGCGCTTGCGAACGTCCTCATCGTCAGCGGCAGGGCGCAAGCCCTCCGGTTCTCTGTCGTCGTCAGCCGCCAGGCGCTAGCCGCGGCTTCTTCTCCTTTTCGTGTCTTCGTGCTTTCGTGATCCTTATCTTCGTGCCAAAATTCGTGGATTAACCACAACGACACAACGGCACGACGAAGAATAAATCGCCAGCGATGGTCGATGGACCTTACCAGCCCGAAGCGCAAGCGAGGGTTCTTCGTAGGAAGGCGGAGGCAAGAACAAGCAACGTCAGGGCAATAACCGTAGGGTACGCACTCCGTGCGTACCACAATGCGTCTCCCATCTCGCGAGATGTTGGATGGAACGAATGGTTCCAGTACGCACTGAGTGCGTACCCTACGCCTGCGCATGTCCTCATCGTCAGCGGCAGGGCGCAAGCCCTCCGGTTCTCTGTCCTCGTCAGCCGCGAGGCGCTAGCCGCGGGTTCTTCTCGTTTTCGTGTCTTCGTGCTTTCGTGATCTATATCTTCGCGCCAAAATTCGTGGATTAACCACAACGACACAACGGCACGACGAAGAGGACTTCACCAACCCGAAGCGCGAGCGAGGGTTCTTCATTCGTCGCTAAAAACACAAAGAACCCTCGCTCGCGCTTCGGGCTAGTAATCGCGCCAGCTCTTACCTCAAGGCCTCAACCCCTCAAGTCTCAAAGCCTCGCAGTTTTCGCAGAAAACTGCGCTAGAAATCAGCCGCGCGCATCGTCATACTCCCCACCAGCCATGTGGGCAGAGGCGTGATACTGACGCAAGTCAGGCGTGGTTGTTAATGGGGCTGCGAACCAAGGCTTTGTTCTACCTCCTCGCAGTCTCCAGAACTTTCTGCAGAAAGGTCTGCGGCCCGTCACCTGTCCTCGTCGCTTGCGGCGTTGACTCTCGCCGGCGCGCTGTCACAGCGCCGGCGCGAACCCAACCGCCAGCGATGGTAATACCACATGTGGAAGGGCACGCTATTGAAGGTCGTTGCGAATCCACAACGCACGGAAGCCAAAACAGGGAGACGAGGATCGTCTCTCAGGTTTCGCAACAACGCTCG
>Ga0070665_100000552_pt1 | contig 52249 bp, 41 predicted proteins | sample KBSS13metaG_FD_65862 | JGI IMG/M metagenome (GOLD analysis project Ga0070665, IMG submission 65862) | Switchgrass rhizosphere microbial communities from Kellogg Biological Station, Michigan, USA - KBS S1-3 metaG | ecosystem: Host-associated > Plants > Roots > Rhizosphere > Soil ...
CTCGGGCATCGAAAACGGGCTGTTCTACCTCGACAATACGCGCATGCTGTATGGTGATGCGCAAAAGGCCGGCGCGGAGCTGATCCAAGCCATCAAGGCCGTCGGCTGAGGATTTGCGGCTTGATGAAGATGACGAGCTTGGGATTGAGGCGGGCGGCTTGGGTCGCCGTGGCGTCCCTGTGTGCCGCCACCGGCCAGTCCGCGCCGCGTGCCGAAGGGGCCGGGCAGACGGCGATGAAGAAGGCCTTCACGACGGCCGAGGTGCTAGCGGCGTCGACACCTGCGGACTGGCGGACGATAGAGCCGCAAAACACCTTGTACATGGACCTTCCATCCGGGCGGGTCATCATCGAGCTCGCTCCGCAGTTCGCGCCGCACTATGTCGCGAACGTGGAAGCCCTCACGCGCCAGGGGTACTTCAACGGACTCTGGGTTGAGCGGGTGCAGGACAACTATGTTGCGCAATGGGGTGACCCTGACAGCAAGAAACCTGTCGGCAATGCTCTGCGCTCCGTAGCCGCGGAATTCGAGCGCAGCTCACGCGGGCTGTCCTTCATGCCCCTGGCCGAACCTGACACCTACGCGCCCGAAGTCGGGTTCTCCGATGGGTTTCCGACCGCGATCGATCCCAAGTTGGGGCGCGCGTGGCTGATCCACTGCTATGGCATGGTTGGCGCGGGAAGGGACAACGACGTCGACAGCGGCGGTGGCACAGAGCTCTACGCTGTCATAGGACAGGCGCCGCGGCATCTCGATCGCAACGTCACGTTGCTCGGTAAGGTGGTGCAGGGGATGGAGCTTCTGTCCTCGCTGCCGCGGGGGACGGGCGCGCTGGGCTTCTACGAGAAGCCTGAGCAGCGCGTGAGGATTTTGTCGTTCAAGGTGGCGTCCGACGTTCCGGAGTCACAACGGACGCCGCTGGAGGAACTGCGTACCGACACGCAAACGTTCACGGATTACATCGAAGCGCGGCGCAACCGCCATGAAGAGTGGTTCAAGGTGCCGGCCGGGCATGTCGATGTATGCAACCTACCGATCCCCGTGCGCGCACGCGGTGCGGTCGCGATTCCACCGCATTAGTCGATTGGAAAAAAGTCGCCTGCGGGCTGGGCGCCCCCGCCCGAATAGGCCAGCCCAACGGGCCGGCGTTTTTCGGAATCGCCTTCGTTGCCGCTGGCGTCAGTGGCCGCGCGGCGGTGGCGCTCGCATGGGAGGCCGCGGCATCGGGCGCATCGGCATGCGTTGCATGCGCCTCTCACGACTCTGCTGGAGCATCTGCTGCCGTTGCGCAGGGCTGGCGTTATGCCAGCGCTGGCGCAGCTCGCTGCGCTGCTGCGGCGGGAGCTGTTGGAAGCGGTGGAAGTTCTGGCGCACGGCCGACTGTTCGTTGGGCGGTAACGACTGGAATTTCTCCCAGCGCTGACGCAGCGCTTCCCTCTGGTCGGGCGGAAGGGAGTGCCACTTGTCGAAACGCTGGCGCGCGAGGCCTCGCTGTTCGGGCGACATCCCGAGCCAACGTTGGCTACCGCGCGAAAGCGCCTGCTGGCGCTCGGGCGGTAAAGTGTTCCACTGGTTCCCATAGCGCGAGAGCAGCTTCTGTTGCTCCGGTGAGAGGCTCGACCACGGCACATGGGTCGCGGGAGCGCTCGCATTCGGGGGCGGTGGCGCCGCCGGCGATTCCTGCGCGAAGGCCGGGCTTACCGCGGCGAGCAGTAGAGTCAGAAACAGCGCGCGTTTGTTGTTATTCACCTTGTTTCGCTCCTGGCGCGCTCGACTTCGGCGGCGGCGGAGGTGTCGCGGGTCTTGCCGCAACCACTGTGGGATTTCCTTGCTTGGCCACCTTGCTGATATCGGTCTGCGAGAGATAGTCGATCCATGTGCCGTCGTCCGGCTGCACGGTGTCCGAGGCGGGGTCCACGCTGCCCAGGAACTCCAGCAACTCGTCATCGCTCGCAGGGTCCGCCGGCTTGCGCGTGTCATCGGCCAGCACAACGCCGGAACCGGCCATCAGTACCGCGAGGGCCAGCATGACTCGGGTGGGCCGCCACAACATCAAGTGTCCGTCTCGTTGCCGCCGTTCGCCTCCGATTGATCGGCCGCCCATTCGTAGAACGAGCCGGAGCCGTCTCCGTCCTGCACCATATCCAGGGCTTCGCCATCAGCCAGCAGGTCCAGGTCTTCCATCGGACGCTGGCTTTCGACATTCGCCAGAGTCGAGTCGACCTGCGGCCCGCGGTGCCACATAACCATCACTACGACGAGAGCCGCCGCCGCGGCTGCCGCCGTCGGAACCATAGTCGCGAATCGCCAGTAGAGCGGCCGACGTTTTGTCGTCGCGGCCTCAACTGCCGCCTGCCTCGCCTGATTCAGGCGCGAGCGGACACGGCCGTCGACGCGCAGCACGCTCTCTTCGAGCACCTGGCGCGACCGGCGCTCGAAATCTGTAAGTTGTTCACCCTGCGCGCTCATACGTACGCTTCCCCGAGTTGCTCCCGCAGCGCCTGTAGCGCGCGGAAGTAATGTGTTTTAACGCTGCCCTCCGAGCAGCCCATGGCAACAGCCGTTTCGGCCACGTCCAGTCCCTCGAGCGTGCGCAGGAGGAATACCTGCTGCTGACGCCTCGGAAGGGCCTGCAGTGCTTTCTCCAACGCCCCCATCGCCTCATCCAACTCCAGTTTCTTTACAGGAGAAGGATCGTTGCTGGGCGCCTGCGCAATCGGATCCGGCTCGTCATCCTCATCGTCACCGCGGAACGGCAGCCACGCAATGACTCTCCCACGCACCGTCCGACGACGTTGCATGTCACGAATTCGATTTTCGAGGATGCGATAGAAGAGAGGCTTCCACTCTTCCGCCGGCTTGTCCGCGTAGGCGCGGGCAAGTTGCAGCATCGCATCCTGGACGGCATCCAGCGCGTCGTCCTCATGCCGGAGCGCCGCCTGGGCAATTTTGAATGCCTTGAGCTCGACGCCGGCCAGAAACTGGTTCAGCGTTCGGGAACGGGCATTGGTAGACGGTTCCGACAGTTCCACGTCGCCGTGCGATTCAACCGGCATGCTATAAGGCGACGCGAGCGTAGCAAACTCTGACATGCCTCGTATAACGCACGTGCTCGCACCCGGGTTGACTCGGCGCCACGGACGCAACCAGCTGATTTTCTTCCAAAAATGAATCCGGTTGTCGTTTTTCGCGTGGCGCTGGACACGCCACTGAAGCGTCTCTTCGACTATTTGCCGCCTGCCGAGGGGCTCTTGAATGCCGCCCTGGAGCCAGGGATGCGGGTCCGGGTGCCGTTCGGGCGCCAGAAGCTGGTCGGGATCGTGATGGAGGCGGCCCACTCCTCGGACATCCCGCCGGAGAAGCTCAAGCCCATTCTGGAGGTACTCGACTCGCGGCCGGTACTCGACGCCAGCGCTTTGGCCTTGCTGCGGTGGGCGGCGGAGTACTACCACCATCCCATCGGGGAGGTGCTTTCCACGGCGCTGCCGAAGGCGATGCGCTTGGGGGCGGACGCTGAGGCTCGCGAGGAGGTTTGGACGCTCACGGGTGAAGGGAGTGAGGCCTACGATCGCGGCGAACCTAAGCGGGCGCCGAAGCAAAGGGAATTGCTGGCTTACCTCGTGGAGCGGCAGCGTCAGTGGGTGGCGGAGCATGAGCGGGTCGTTGAGTTTCGGCCGGCGCGGACGGCTGAGGCTCCTTCTGCGCTGGCGCGCGAGGGTCGGGTGATTGCTGGCCCGGGGGCTGGTGCGAGTTCGGGCGCGGGTGCGCGCGCGAGTGCGGGCGGAGGCACAGGGGCGGCCGCGCGTGGCGTCAACCAAGGTGTCTCGGCGACGGTGCTCGATGAGGCGCTGCCTAAGTGGCGAGAAGCTGCGAGGGCGTTGAAGGAGCGCGGTTGGGTAAGCGTGGCCGACGTGGTGACAGGCGCGACTGCGGCGGCGACGACTGGCGCGACGGGTGCCGGCAGCGAGCGGTTTTTTGGCGTTCGAGCTGAGGGGCCCGAGTTGCGTGAAGAGCAACGGGTGGCGGTCGACGCTATCGGTCGCGGGCTTGGGCGCTTTGGATCCTTCGTGTTACACGGGGTCACTGGCAGCGGGAAAACCGAGGTTTATCTGCGGGTTGTCGCGCGTGTGCTGGAAAAAGGGCAGCGCGCGCTTGTGCTCGTGCCCGAGATCGGTCTGACGCCACAGCTTGTCGGCCGGTTTCGCGATCGTTTCGACGCCCCTATGGCGGTGTTGCATTCCGCGCTAACCGACCACGAGCGACTTGTCGCCTGGCGCGAGGCCTTCAGCGGACATGCGCGCATCGTGCTGGGCACCCGTTCGGCGGTGTTCGCTCCGGTTCCCAACCTGGGAATCATCATCATCGACGAGGAGCACGACCCGTCCTTCAAACAGCACGAGGGCGGCTTCAGATATTCAGCGCGTGATCTGGCGGTCGTGCGGGCGCAGCGGGCGGACGTGCCGGTGGTTCTAGGTTCGGCGACACCGTCTCTGGAGTCTTTGCACAACGTCGAGGGTGGACGCTATACGCGGCTGTCATTGCCCTATCGGGCCGCCAGTGCCGAACCTCCACGGATGGCGCTCGTGGATCTGCGCGCGAACCCCGTTCACTCTGGGGTTTCCACGCCAGCGATTCAGGCGATGGAGCGTCACTTACGGGACGATGGGCAGGTGCTCGTGTTCCTGAATCGTCGGGGCTATGCACCGACGTTGCTTTGCACCGCTTGCGGATGGATCGCGCCGTGTCACGAGTGCGACGCCCGATTGACGGTCCACATGTCCGCGGGGAGGCTTCGGTGTCATCACTGCGGATTCGACTCGGAGTTGCCCTCGCGCTGTCCACAGTGCGGGTTTGCGGTAAAGCCTGTGGGGCAAGGTACGGAGCGTATTGAAGAAGCGCTCACGGGGCTTTTCCCGGGTGTAACGCTCGCGCGCCTCGATCGCGACGTTGTCCGGCGTCGCGGTGACATGGAAGAGGTCGTGCGGCGCATGTCTTCGGGCGAAGCTCGGATCCTGGTTGGGACGCAAATGGTGACGAAGGGTCACGACTTTCCTAACGTCACGCTCGTCGTCGTTCTCAACGCGGATCAGGGGCTTTTCAGTACTGACTTTCGGGCGCCGGAGCGGCTTGCCCAGACCATCGTGCAGGTGGCGGGCCGCGCTGGGCGGGGTGCGAAGCCCGGCGAAGTGTTTATTCAGACGGAGTTTCCCGGGCACCCGCTGCTCCTCAGCTTATTGTCGGAAGGTTATGACGGGTTTGCGCGCACCGCCCTCGCCGAGCGGCAACAGGCGTCTTGGCCGCCATTCAGTCGGCTCGCCGCCGTGCGCGACTCGGCCAAGACCGCGGAGAGTGCGTTGGAGTTTCTGACAGAGGCTCGCAAGCTTGCTGGTACCCCTCCGCGCGGGTTGCGCCTGTTGGGTCCAGTGCCGGCGGCCATGGCCCGGCGTGCCGGTCGCTTTCATGCACAGCTCCTCATCGAGGGGACTGGGCGCTCGAGTCTCCACCATTTTCTTGATTCCTGGCTCCCCGCCGTGGAGCAGCTCCAGAGTGCGCGACGAGTCCGCTGGGCTCTGGACGTCGATCCGATTGAGTTGTTCTGATCGGCTCCCCTGGCTCCGCTGCACGGCTGGGTGCGCTGCCCGGCGGAGGCTCCGCGGCACGACTGGCCGGGCCGCCCGGGCGAGGCTCCTCGTCACGTCTGGCCTCGATGAAGATTCTCGAGATTGACGGGTACTTTTCGCGGATCGCTTTTTCAATGCGCTCGACCGCGGCGACTTGCTCTACGGCCGGCGTCTCCTGCTTGAAGACGACCTCCAGGTTCAGGAGGATCTCGAAAGGAGCCAGGTGCATCGTCATGGGCGTACGTGCGACGCTGACTGTCGGATCGGCGGCGGCGATGCTGCGGATGTCTGCAACCACGTCGGGATTCGTACTCTCGCCGATGAGCAGACCGCGTGACTCATAGACGAGGGTCAGGGCCACCGCCGCGAGGATGACGCCGATGAGCACGGACGCACCTCCGTCGAAATACGGGTTCTGGAAACGGTGCCCCAGGTAGACCCCGAGGAAGGCCACGATCAGGCCCAGTAACGCGGCAAGATCTTCGAAGAATGTCGTGAAGACGGAAGGATCCTTACTGCGGTGGACTCGCAGCCAGAACTCGGAGGGACCCCGGCGTCTGAGCAACTCGCGCGTGGCATTGACGAAGGAGACAGATTCGAACCCGGCGGCGATGGCGAGTACGACATAGGCCCACGTCGGATTCTCCATGGGTCTCGGGTGCAACAGATGCTGCGCACCCTCAAAAAGGGCCATGCCGCCGCCGACGCCGAACAACAGGATGCCCACGATCAGCCCCCAGAAATACAGCTCCTTCCCATGCCCGAAGGGATGCGCTTCGTCGGGGGGGCGCCGACTCCGGTATAGCCCGAACAGCAGCAGGAGTTGGTTGGCGGTATCGATGACGGAATGGATGGCCTCCGAGAGCATGGCCGAGCTGCCGGTGATCGCCGCGGCGATGAACTTGGTGGCGGCAATGCCGACGTTGGCCGCCATTGCGATATAGACGACCTTGCTGGAGGGCGAGGAAGACATATCTTCGTCGCGCGCAAGTTGTGTGCCTCGTGCTCGGGCCGCGACTGAGCCTTACTGCGACGAATGCGCTAATCTCGTGGACGACCCATGTCTGCGAGGGACCGATGATCCAGACGCTTGCGATCGCGAACTACCGCTCGCTCAGGCAGTTGGTAGTGCCGCTGGGATCTTTGAATGTCATCACGGGCGCCAATGGCAGTGGCAAGACCAACTTGTATCGCGCTTTGCGGTTGCTGGCGGACACGGCGCAGGGTGGGGTCATCGCATCGCTTGCTCGTGAAGGCGGGCTCGACTCGACGCTTTGGGCGGGGGTGGAGGAGCCTTCGCGCGGAATGCGTAAAGGGACTGCGAAGATAGAGCCGCCCGGAAAGCGCAAGGAGCCGGTGAACCTGCGTCTCGGGTTCGCAACGGAGACTCTGAGCTACTGTATCGACCTGGGATTGCCGATTCCGAGCCCGGGCTTGCCCGGAATTCCGACGCGGTTCTCGTCGGACCCGGAAATCAAGCGCGAGTGCATCTGGTCGGGGCCCAAGCTGCGACCCTCGTCGCTACTGGTGGACCGGCGGAACGCCGTCGTTCGTCTGCGTACGGCGGAGGGAGAATGGGAGGTCGTGCGGCAGCACCTACCCTCCTTCGACACCATGTTGACGGAGGTCGCGGATGCGAACCGGGCTCCCGAAGTGTTGAGTTTGCGCGACCTGATCCGGTCGTGGCGCTTTTACGATCACTTCCGGGTGGATCCGGACGCGCCCGCTCGCCAGCCGCAACTCGGCACGCGGACTCCCGTTCTCTCCCACGACGGGCGCGATGTCGCTGCGGCTTTGCAGACTATTCGGGAGATTGGCGACATCAAAGCTCTCGACAACGCGGTGTCGGATGCATTTCCCGGTTCTCACATCACCATCGCCGGGTCGGATGGCCGCTTCGATATCGAAATGCATCAACACGGGCTGTTGCGGCCGCTGCGCTCGGCCGAATTATCGGATGGCACATTGCGTAGTTTGCTGTGGATTGCCGCCCTGCTCACCCCGCGACCGCCGGCGTTGATGGTGTTGGATGAGCCGGAGATGAGCTTGCATCCGGACCTGCTGCCTGCTTTCGCGCGGCTCATCATCCATGCGTCCAAGAACACCCAGATCTGGGTGATCTCGCACTCGTCACGGTTGGTTGCGGCGCTGGCCGAGGCAGCGGAATGTCGGTCGATCGTGCTGGAGAAAGAGATCGGCGAGACCCGGATCGCCGGGCAGGGGATGTTGGATCAGCCGCCTTGGGAGTGGCCGTCACGGTGAGGTGCCGGCCACGGCATCAACGCCGCGGCCCATCCGAGAGCGAAGCCTGCGGCGAGACCACCGATGTGCGCCGCGTAGTCGATTCCCGGGCTGCTGAAACTCGTATACAGGGCCCAGGCGACGAACAGCAGAGTCGAGTTTTGGGTGGGACGCTGCATGTCGGTGGGAAAGCGATCCCTGGATCGCAGTAGCGCCGCGAGCAGCGCTCCGCAGACTCCAAATACCGCCCCCGAGGCGCCCGCGCTGTTGCCGGCCGGATGCCAAGCAATACCGACCAGGTTCCCCAGGACTCCTGACAGCAGGTAGAGCAGCGTGTAGGTCACGCTGCCATACAATCGCTCGACCAACGGACCGAACTGCGACAACGCCACCATGTTCGCCACAACATGAGGCCACCCGAAGTGGAGGAACACAGAGGTGAGCAGGCGCCACCATTGACCGTCGCTCGTGCCGGGTCCGAAGTTCGATCCCCACGTGAGGAGCACCGCGCTGCTGGGCCGAAGTGGATCTGCGCTGACATACAGGGCGCCAAAGAACACGAGGAAGTTGATCGCGATCAGCCCGCTGGTCACGGGGACGTACGCCGATCGTTCCACCAGCTCCGCTTCGAACTCGGTGACGTCCTGGATTTGCTGGCGGAAATCCCTGGTCCTGGCTTTCGGCAGGACTGACACGAGCGCGCTCGCCGTGGCCTCGTCCGCGAGTCGCAGAATCATGACCTCGGGGTCGGCCTCCGCAGAGGTGTATTCGAAGCGAACCAACCGCCTGCATGACTCGACGTTTACAATCCGTCGCGTCGGAATCTCAACCTGATCCTGCTGTAAGAGAGATGGGAGGATATTCGGGCCGTCGCCGTTTCGGCCGGAAAGGCAAACGCAAATTCCGTCGGCTCGCAGTCTTCCCGCACCGATGAAGCCATAACCGTCTTCGTCAGGGTCGCGGTAACCGTAAAATCTCGGCTCCTTGCCGAACTCAACGTCGCATTCGAAGGGTCGCGGCGAGCCGATCAGGGCTTGGACCTTCTGCGGCGATGGGGTGACGGACCCTGGACCCGTGTCTCCCTGGGTTACGAGGTAGCCCTGTTCCGTCAGATGCTTACCGAGGCGCGCGCACTCCAGGGGAGCGTACCGCGGGTCCATACGGCCAAACATTTCGGCCAACTCGGCTTCGGTGTGCTGGGAATAGTCGAGTTCGCGCTCCATGGCGAGGGCGAATATTGCATGGCGGGCAGCCGTCCTGCCAAGCTTGGAGTCACGCCGGCAGGGCTGCTGCCGGGACCGCCTACGCCCGGGAACCGGATCGTTTTGCTCGCTCGCACTCATCATGCCGCGGTCATCCATTATGTCAGCAGATCCCGCAAAGTAACGGACCGGGCTGCCTCCGCAAGCCAAGTCTGCGATAATGGCGAAGGTTCAGGATGAGTCGCCCGGAGAGCTAGCTGGCGGGGGTCTTTGATGGACAGTCGTATCAGGAACATGCTGCTGGTGATGCTCGCGACCGCGGGATGCGCTTGCCTACCTGCGAGAGCGGCCGAGATTTGCAGTGAAATCGCACGATTCGCAAATTCGTCCCACGACCATCTGGTGCATATGGTGGCGCTGACTGCCGACCACAAATGCGAGAGCAGTGGGTATCAGCCGGGCGATCAGCTGTGTCGATTCCTGGCATCGACCGGCTCACCAGATGCGCACATACGGGAATCATTGGAGTGCCTCCGGGACATCGAGGCGGAAAGATACGATGGCAGAGACGCACCCTATCGCGTAACGATCCGCTATACCTCGCGTATGGCTGAGTACACCGACAATTTGGTGATTGTCCGGATCGAGTATCCCGCGGACACAACCATGCCAACTTCGGTGAGGATCTCCGCGCAAAGAGTGACACCATTCAGGCAACCACGGTGAGTCGATTAGGCAGCCGCGTTCGTCGGACAGCCGCCGTGGGAGGGGCCAGCGTGGTGAGCTCGTCAGGGCACGATCCTGAACTCGCGACTGACGGCGCCAGCACTGCCTCAGCGTCAGAAGGACATTCGGCTCCCTAGGCTTAACCGCTGCCGATCTCGCCGGATCATGCCCTGCGCCGGCGCTTCGAGGCTGGCGCCCGGCGAACCCCAGGCGCTCTTCGGGTAAACTGCGGCGCCTTTCCATTCCGCCGGATCGCATCCTCTTGAAGCAGCAACTTGAACAGCTCGTGCTGGCCGCCCTGAACAATCTTCCGGCAGGGCTACTCCCGGAACCGCCTGCGCCCGGCACAGTAGTCGTCGAACGGACGAAAGACACGCAACACGGAGACTTCACGACGAATGTCGCGTTGCGCCTGGCTAAGGCGGCAAAGCGTAACCCGCGGGAGCTGGCGCAGGCCGTTGTGGCGGCCCTGGCGACCAATCCGCTCATCGCCAAGACCGAAGTGGCCGGCGCCGGCTTCATCAACTTCTTCCTGAACGCCAGTGCCAACGGAGCGCTGCTCAAGAGCATTCATGAATTGGCCGAGCGCTATGGCCGCGGGACGGCAGGCGCCGGTGCGCGAGTCGTCGTCGAGTTTGTGTCGGCGAATCCTACGGGTCCGCTGCACGTAGGCCACGGCCGACAGGCTGCGTTAGGCGACGCGCTGGCGTCGCTGTTAGAAGCCCAGGGTTATGCGGTCACGCGGGAGTACTACTACAACGACGCTGGTGCGCAAATTCAAAACCTGGCGCGCTCGGTGCAGGCGCGCGCTCGCGGCATCGGTCCTGGCGCGCCGGACTGGCCCAAGGACGGTTACGCCGGGGAGTACATCCAGGATGTCGCGCGGGACTTCCTCACTGCGAAAGGTGATGTCAACGATCTCGACGCAGTTCGTGAGTTCGCCGTGGCGTACCTACGCCATGAGCAGGACGAGGATCTCAAAGAATTCGGCTTGCGGTTTGACGTGTATTCCCTCGAATCCAAGCTCTACGCGGATGGCAGTCTCGATAACACCGTCCTGGGCTTGGTCAAGAGCGGCAAAACCTTCGAAAAGGAAAGCGCGCTGTGGCTGCGTACGACCGACTACGGCGATGACAAGGATCGCGTCGTCCGCAAATCGGATGGCAGCTACACCTACTTCGTACCCGACGTGGCCTACCACGTCGGCAAATGGAAGCGAGGCTTCAGGCTCGCGATCAACATACAGGGTGCCGATCACCACGGCACGATGGCGCGCGTGCGTGCCGGCTTGCAGTCATTGGACATGGGGATTCCGGCCGGCTACCCGGAGTACGTGCTGCACCAGATGGTGAAGGTCATGCGCGACGGCGAAGAGGTGAAGATCTCGAAACGCGCCGGGTCGTACGTTACGCTGCGCGACCTGATCGACTGGGTTGGACGGGACGCGGTGCGTTTCTTCCTGGTCTCCCGCAAACCGGACTCGGAGTTCGTGTTCGATGTCAACCTCGCACGCTCGCGCAGCGACGAGAATCCGGTGTACTACGTGCAGTACGCGCATGCACGTGTAGCCAGTGTCATGAAGCAACTGGCCGCACGCGGTCTGTCGTTCGACCGTGGCGAAGGGCTGGCAAATGCGCAGCTGCTCAGCACGGAGCACGAGCAAGCGGCGCTCAACTTGCTGGGGCGCTATCCCGAAGTGCTCGAGCAGGCGGCGATCAATCGTGCGCCTCACACTCTCGTTCACTACCTCCGCGATCTTGCGAACACGCTCCACACGTACTACAACGCGGAGCAGTTCATCGTGAGCGATGCGAAGTTGCGTAATGCGCGACTCGCGCTCGTTTTGGGGGTACAGCAGGTCCTGCGCAACGGCCTGACTCTGCTGGGTGTTTCCGCGCCGGAAAGTATGTGAGGCGTTTCAATAGCTTATGGCGGCACGACTGACGCATCGCGATTACAAGACCAACCAGCGCCGGGGGATGGATTTCGGGCGGCTGCGTGAATTTGGATTCGGGGCACTTGCGGGCGTCGTGTTGGCGAGCGCGGTGTTCGTCTACGTTGGCGACCGGCATCAGCCGAAGGGTGAGAGCGCTGATGTCCCTCACCCGGACCCGCATCGACATGCGCCATCGGACGCCGACCCTAGCGCCGCCGGCACCGCGCAGGCTTCCGAGAAATACGACTTCTACCAGATGCTGCCGAATTTCGAGGTCGTCGTCCCCGAGAAGGAAAAGGACGTCAAACGCGACCTACCCGCCACCGCCAAGATCGAGCGCCCCGGTGTCTACGTCCTCCAAGCCGGCTCTTACCGTAACGAATCCGACGCCATCCGCGTTGCGCAGCAGCTCTCCAAGGAAGGGGTCGACGCCAAGGTGCAGCGCGTGGCTGTCGACACCGACGTGTGGCATCGGGTTCGCATCGGGCCTATCACGAAGCTCGATGAGCTCAACAAGCTCCGCAAGCAACTTCAGGCTGCTGAGGTCGAAGCGATCGTCATTCGCGTCGGCGACTAACGAGCCTCGCACGCGGTATTGCAAGCTGGAAGAACAACACCGTCCCGGCGCGATCAATCGGCACGCGGGCGGTGCGTCAGAACGCGTAAACCGCCCAAACCTGAGTTGAATCAAAGCTTCGCGTGGAGCTCGACGCCGACCCAGCGAGGGTCGCCGATGCCGTCGTAGCCGATCGAGCCGTTGCTGTTGACGTTGACGCTGGTGGTGTAACGCTTGTTGAAGACATTGCGGCCGACGAAATCGAGCTCGAAACGCTTGTCGGGTGTGACGATGCCGATGCCGGCATCGGTCAGGCCGTAGGCGCCTTGGATACCGTAGCGGGACAGGTTGTTGTCGAAGTTCTGCTGACTGCGGTAGACGTTGGCGACCCAGAAATGGGCTTCGTAGTCACGAAATAGCCGTTGGTGGTAGTCCAGCGTCACGGTCGAAGTGAAGCGCGGGGCGCCTACGATCTGGCGACCAGTGTTGTTGCAGGTGGTCGTGCTCGACTTGACGTTTGCCTCGTTGGGGCAGGTCGCGAGATCCCAGTCGGCGTAGACAGCATGGTTGTAGACGAAGCCATAGCTGAAGGTCAGCGACCTGGTGAGTAGCCAGGCGCCTTCCAACTCCGCGCCGCGGGCCATGATCTCAGGGATGTTACCGAGGATCGACTGGTAGTAGAGTGTGCCATTGTTTCTCAACGCGGTGGTCGCGGCATCGAATATCGAGGTGGTCTGCTGATAGTCACGTACCCGAGTTTGAAAGAAATCGAGGTTGGCCTGGAGGGAATCGTCGAGAAACTGGCTTTTGATGCCTATCTCGAAGTCGAGCGTTTTCTCCGGCGCGACGTTCGCTGGCTTGCCGCTGCTGGTGAACTGCACCGAGCCGGACTTCTGCCCTGCGGCCGCGGACGCATACACCATCGTGCGGTCGGTCAGTTTGTAGGATGGGCTGAATAGCCAGGACGTGGAATGGGCTTTGATCGGAACGCCCGTGACGGTCGAGTAGGTCGGACCTATCGATGTCGTGCGGATGTTGTTCGCTGAAGCGATCTGCAGCGCCGACGCACCCAGGGCCTGAGCGAGAGTAGCCAGGTTGTTCAGCGGGCTACCGTCGATGAAATCCGCCGCCGCGGTCGATGTATTCGTCTTGTGCTCGTAGGTCTCGCGAACACCGAACGTCAACGTGCCGCGGTCTGTGAAGTGCCAGTTGGCCTGCCCGAAGGCCGCATAGCTCTTCGTATCCGGAGTGATCTTGTTCGTGACGTACACGTTCTGCAGCGAAGCGCGGAGCAACTGCTGACCCGCGGGGGTGCTGTAGAGCAGGTCATAGTCGCCGTTACCGGACGAGAAGGCGCCGGAATCGGCGCCATACAGCGTACGGCCCGTCGACTGGTTCCAGAAGTGCACGAAGTACAGCCCCGCCTGGTAGTCGAATGCCGAGCCGATGGACTGGCTCAAGCGGAACTCATGTGACTCCTGGCCTGTAGTCAGAAGAGTGCCATTCCGACCGGTATCGAAGTGCGTCTGCTGGGCATCATTCTTGGCGTCGAAGTCGTAACTGCGCCAGCCGCTGATGAGCGTGAGTGCCAGGTCGCTGGCCAGCTTCCAGTTCAGGGTGGCACTGACGCCTTCATTGCGCGTCAGCACCGGCAGGTTGTGATAGAGGTCCTCGGTGTTCCAGGAGCCGACGATCGGCTGATACCCGCCGAAGTAGGCGCGTTGGAATAGACTGGTATAGGTGTTGGTTGCCGTATTCTGCTGTGTCACTTGTGCCGCTGTAGCCGGCACACCTGTCCCACCGGGCGTGGTTACACGAGGTATATGGGCCGCGTCATCGTAGTTCGTCAGCACTTGGATCACGGGCTTCGTGTTACTGCGCTCGTCGGATCGTGCGTAGTCGGCGTTGATGAGCGCGGAGAAGCCGTCAAAAGGCGTGAACAGAAGTTGCACACGCCCGCCGGCCCGATTCTTCTCGTTCGTGGTGGCACCGTCCGGGCCGATGTTGCGGAGAAAGCCGTCCTGCTTGTCGAAGAACGCTGAGACGCGATACGCGAGCACACCGTCGACGATGGCGTTGCTGAAGGAGCCATTGGCCTGACGGGCGTTGCGCTCGCCCACGCCAACGTTGATCGATCCCTCCGGGGTGAAGGAGGGTTGCTTGGTGACGAAGCTGAGGGCGCCAATCGTCGTGTTCTTGCCAAGGAGAGTGCCTTGCGGGCCACGTAGCACTTCGATGCGGTCGAGATCGGTGAAGTCCTGGTAGGTCATACCGGGATGCGTCAGGAAGATTCCGTCGACGAGGACTCCGACCGAGGCTTCGAGCGCGTCGTTACCTGCGGATTTGCCGAGGCCGCGGATGGCGATGCCGGTGCGGCGGGAGTTGGGGGTCGTAGCCTCCAGGCCGGGAGCCTTTTGCGTCAGGTCCTGAATGCTGACGGTACCGTCGCGGACGAGAGCATCGGATTGGATGACGGAGATCGGGATCGGGACGTCCTGGGAGGACTCCTCGCGGTTGCGGGAGGTGACGATCACCTCGCTAATGCCGCCGCCGTCAGCGTCGGCGGAGTCGGACGAGTCTGCGGCAATGGGCGCCCCTACAGTGTCGTTGACGTCCGGCTCTGCGGCGGCGGTCCACGCCGGAATAGCACATAACGCCGCAGCGGCTCCCAACGTCGCAAAACGAAACGCTCGCCACATCCTCCGCTGTGGGCCAACACGGCGTGCCTTCTCGAATGTCATCGGTGCTCATTTCACAAAACAATGGAACGAGCACCCTCAAAAGCACGGGCTGTGCCAATCCACGGCGCCGCGGGTGACAAGGTGTCTGGGCCGAGTTAGATCGCGGAATTGATTGAGATTAATTGCGAGACGGGCGCGGCGAATTCAACACGACGGTGGCGAACGCAGGGATGGCTGGTGCTGCGCCAGCAACAGCGGCGGCACGCATTGTTTCTGCGCGAACATGCGGTTATAGAATGTGACCGCCGGGGGATGAAGCGGCGTGGAATGGAGCCGCGCGGGAGTGAGGCCGAAGGGGTTGGGGCCTGCGTGGTACGCGGTCAGCCGGAGGCCTTACCCGCCTGAGTCGTGCGACCCGTGCGAATCGTTTGCGCCGCGAGCATGCGTTCGAGCTCGATGGCGGGGACTGGACGCGAGTGCAGATACCCTTGGGAGTAGTTGCACTTCAGGCGGCGGAGCTGCTCGAGCTGGCCGAGCGTCTCGACCCCCTCGGCGACGACCGTCAGATTGAACGCCGAGGCAAGTCCGATGATGCTCGACACCAGTGTCACACTCGCCCGGTCGCCGGGCAGGCCACTGATGAACGAGCGGTCGACCTTCAAAATGTCGACGGGGAGCTTCGACAGCAGCCCGAGCGAGGAATACCCCGTCCCGAAATCGTCGATCGCTATGCGCATACCGGCAGTGCGCAACTCGCGCAACTTGCGGCTCGCGCCCTCCATATCGTGGAGCAATCCGGTTTCGGTGATCTCAAGATCGACCCCGTAGCCATTGGCGAGGCATTCACCCGAGGCCGCGAGCACCGTGTCGACGAAGGTGCGGCGACGCACCTGCTGCACTGAGACGTTGACCGCAACACGCACTGGGCCGAGCCCCATGCGGTGCCACCGACGGCAATCCTTCGCCGCCTCGTGAAGCACCCATTCCCCAACCGGAACGATCATCCCGGACGCTTCGAGCACCGGCAGGAACAAGGCCGGATGCATCAGCCCCTCCTCGGGGTCATGCCAGCGGAGCAATGCCTCCACGCCTTCGATACGTCCGGAAGCCACATTGATTTGCGGCTGGTAGTGCAGCACGAACTGCTTCTCATCGAGCGCAATCCGCAGCTTGTGCTCGAGGGCCAGACGCTCGGCGATGTCGCTGTGCATCTGAATCTGGTAATGGAGGTACTGCTCGCCCGAGTCCTTGGCCTGTTTCAACGCCGCTTCCGCGCGTTGCGTCAGCGTGCTGGCGTCTTCACCGTCGGCAGGAAAGTGCGCGAGGCCCGACTTGAACGAAGTCCGTATGGCCCGCCCTTCGATATGAAAGACGTCGCGAAACACCGTGTTGTCGAGCAGGTTCGTTACGTTGTCGGCGGAAACCTCCGACTGCAGGGGAACCATCACGAAAGTTCCGCCGCCGAGGTAGCCGATCCGTTCGTCGTCATCGATGTGATGTTTCAACCGCTCGGCAACACGTTGCAACAGAAGGTCGCCCACGTGACGCCCGAAACTGTCATTCACGTTGCTCAGATTCATGACATCGAAGGCGACCACGGTGGGCGTCGCCTCCGGCCCGACCCGACTCTGCAACAACTTGTCCAGCCGCTCGCAGAACAGTCCGCGCTTCGCCAGTCCCGTCAGGGGATCGTAGTAGGCGAGATACTGGACCGCGGTCTCTTTCTGCCGGTACTGCAAGGCGAAGGACAGGTTGGCAATCATGTCCTGCAAGAGCCTGAGTTCCTCGTCACTCAGGAGATCGCTCTCGCGCGAGGCCAGCGACAACACCCCGATGCGCGCTCCATCGACGGTGAGCGGCAGCGCCACCACCGAATGAAAGCCTCTCTCGAGCAACTCCAGCCGGCCCGCCACCGGAGGCTCCGATTGCGTCAGGTCGGTGCTGATCGTGATCTGCCCCGTGCGCAGCGCGCGCCCGACGAGGCTCGTGTCAGGATCGGTGCCGTCACCGATCTCGAATTCCAGTTTCTCGAGATACCCCGGCGCCATGCCGAGGCGATACCAGGGCCGCGCGTGGCGGCCATCGGCGGCCACCAGGCAGATCATCGCGTGCTCATAGCCGCCAACCTGCAGCGCTAACCGACAGGCTTCGCGCAACAGGTCCTCGCGCTCGCGGATGCGCACGACCGCCGCGTTGATGCCGCTTTGCATCTGGAGCATGCGTGTCAGGCGAGCGATGCGGTCCTGCTGTTGGTCGTGCAGGCGCTGCTCTTTTTCGCGGATCTGCTCCTCGTGCGTGCGCAGGCGCTCACGCGCCCCTACTTCACGCAGTGCACTCAGCACGGCGGGCACGAGGCGCGAAGCGTTGATTTTCAGAACATAATCGGAGGCGCCGCGACGCATGGCCTCGACCGCGCGCTCTTCACCCGGTGTCCCCGATAGAAAGATGAACGGGACTTCCGGCAGCTCCCGCCGAGCGATCTCCAACGCCGTCAGCCCGTCCAGGCGGGGCAACACCAGCTCCGACAGGATCAGCTGTGGAGAAAAACGCAACAACGCCGCGCGAAAATCCTTTTCGGTCGCAACTTGTAGATATGTACAGGTAATGCCGCCCTGCACGAGCTGGCGCATGGCAAGCTCGGCGGCCGCGGTCACTTCCTCGACGATCAGTACTCGCAGGCCGTCCGACACCGGAACCTCTGTTGGCCTTTGCAACTGTTGCATTCACCACCGGACGCGTGTTGCTCTTTCCTATCCGCCGGGCATCGCTCAAAACTTGTCACTGACATCATACAAGAGCCACGGGCCGAGGCCACCAGCGGGAACCGCCGAGATTGACCTGAAAGCAACGCCGACGGCGTATGCGGCCATGGCGAAAGCGGCAATCGCTTCGCATCGCCTGTAGTTGGGCGCCAGTTTTGCGGGGCCAAGGAAGTCCGGATCACCCATTAGGGTTGTGCTTTCCCTTGGACACTGTCGGCAATGCCACGAATATCTCAGCAGTCGAGAAAAAAATAATTGTCTGCTGAGCGGGACAAGGCGCACCGCTGCGTGGACAGGACAGAACGGACCGGGTCGCGCCGACCCGGCCCTGCAAGACCTCAGCTCAGTCTTCGCTGATGCTCCGGAAGTCGACCCCCAGGGATCGCAGCTTTCGGTAGAGATGGGTGCGCTCCATGCCGACCCGCTTCGCGAGCTGGCCGACCTTGCCGTTGCACAGAAGGAGCTGCTGTTGCAGATAGGCTCGTTCGAACTGCTCGCGCGCTTCCCGCAACGGCAGGGCCAGCAGGTCCTGCTTCACCAGGGGCTCTCCCGGAGGTGCCTGTACGGCCAGCTCGCGCTCGATTTCCTCCAGCCGGATCTCTTCAGGACCTTTCTGTATGAGGAGGCGATGCACGAGGGTCTTCAACTCGCGCACGTTGTCAGGCCACGGGTAATTGCGCAGTCGGTTTTGCGCTGCAACACTGAACCGGCGGAAGGGCAGGCCCTCGGAATCCACCACCCGATCGACGTAGTGACGCAACAGCTCGGGAACGTCTTCGGCGTAATCCCGAAGTGGCGGCGTGCGGACAATCAACATGTTGAGGTGCGCCAACAGGTCCCGACGGAACCCGTCCGGGCCAGCGCGATTCTCGATCCCCGGCTGCGCCGATGACAGCACCCGCGCGCGGAACTCGATCTGCTCGGCGCCCCCTACGCGGGTGAAGCGACCGGATTCGAGGACACCCACGAGGAGCCTCTGGGCAGCCGCCGGCAGATCCTCGATCTCATGGATGAACAGCGTCCCGTCGGCAACTTCCTCCAGCACGCCCGGATGGGAGCCGCCGTGGTCTTCGCGACCAAACAGTCGGCTTTCGGCATCGGCCTCACGCAGACTGCTCGCCACGAGTGTCACAAATGGAGAAGCCGCCCTCGGACTGCGCTCGTGGAGATAACGCGCAAACGCCTCGCGGCCGGAGCCCGGCTCGCCTATCAACAACACCGACGAGGGGTTGGGAGCGATCTGCTGCAACTCCGCGCGGAGCTGTTGCATGATCTTGCTCTTCCCAACCGGCGCCAACAGTTGCGGCGCGAACAGCTTGCCCGATTGGCGACGTCGCTTGCCGGCGTCGAGCGCCCGCTCCACGGTCCGCAACAACTTCGCCAGCGAGAGGGGCTTCTCGACAAAGTCGAACGCACCCAGGCGTGTCGCCTCGACCGCGGTTTCGACAGTGCCGTGACCGGACATCATGACTACGGGGCAGCCGTCGGTCGTGGAGGCCGACCACTCGCGCAGGAGACTTATGCCATCGACATCCGGCATCCAGATGTCGAGCAGCACGAGGTCGGGACTCTGACGGGCCCGGGAAGCACGGGCCTGCACCGCGTTGGCGGCGACATCCACTTCATAGCCTTCTTCGGAGAGGATCTCCTTCAAGAGGCCGCGGATATCCGCCTCGTCGTCGACCACCAGAATGTGTGGACCGCTCATGTGCTCTCTCCCTCCGCAACTGCTCTGCTTCGATTGCCGAAAGTCCCGTGGGTCCCGCTATGGGCCAGTCCTTTCAGCTCGCGGCCGCGGGCGGCCGCCGTAGCGGATCGTGTGCTGTCCTTTACCGGGAGCACGACGCGCACCCGTGCTCCGCCCTCCGCTCGATTGTCCGCGTCAATCCGTCCGCCATGCTCTTCAACGATCTTCTTCACTATCGCAAGTCCGAGGCCGGTGCCCTTGGGCTTGCTGGTCACATAGGGGTCAAAGACCCTTCCGAGCAGCTCGCGCTGGAACCCGGGGCCATTGTCACACACGGTGACGACCGCATAAGCGGCATCGCCGCCGCTCTCCAGCCGGGTGGTGATCTCGAGACTCGGATTGGCGACACCGTCGAGCGCCTCCAGAGCATTGGTCACCAGGTTGTTGAGGATCTGCCGCACCCGGCCCCGATCCGCCTCAATCGTTTCCAGCTTCTCATCGAGCACCAGATTGATGGCCGAGCGCGGATCCTGGGAACGATAGAGGTCCGCCACGTCGGTCACGAGCTGATTGAGGCTGAAGCGAGTTATACGCATTTCCGGCGCGCGTGCGTACTCACTAAAGGCATTCACCATCTGCTGCATAGTCTCGACCTGCTGCACGATGGTGTGGGTAGCGCGGTCGAGAATCTCCGCGTCGGCGGGCTTCATGCTCGAAAGCAGTCGACGGCGCAGCCTCTCCGCGGACAACTGTATAGGCGTCAGGGGGTTCTTGATCTCGTGCGCCAGGCGGCGCGCGACCTCGCCCCACGCCGCGTCGCGCTGCGCTTCCAGGAGAGCGGTGATGTCATCGAACACGATGACGTAGCCCATGTCGCTGTCGTCACCGGGCAGCGGCGTGCAGGCACACATCAGGGCACGACGCCCCGACTGGCCGTCGAGATCGAGTTGCTCGCGCCACTCTTCACGGCCGCCGGCGAACCGCACTGCGAGAGCGGCTACGAACTGCCCCAGTCGTTCATTGGAGGCCGCCAGCTCCGGGAGCGGTCGACCCGTCGCCGCGGACAGATCGCTCCCGAGAATCGCACCCGCCGCGTGATTCGCCATGCGCACAGTCAACTGCCGGTCGACCGCCACGACCCCGGTGGACAGGCGCGCGAGAATGATTGCCAGGCGTTCGCGTTCGCGCTCGACAGCCTGCTGGCTGAGCGTTGCCTCCTCACGCGCACGCCGCAGCCGCTTGGTCATGTCGTTGAAGGAATGGACCAGAAAGCCCATCTCGTCCCGCGAGGGCAAAGGCAGACGCGTTCCAAAATCGCCTTTACCTACGGCGCGGGTGCCCGCGATCAGGTCCTGCACCGGGCCCACCAGGCGTTGCGCCGAGAAGATCGCGCCGTACATTGCAGCGAGCATCGCCAGCAATAGCACCAGGGTCAGGGTCAGCCGGAAGCTGTATTTGAGAGGCTCGCGCATAGCGGCCACATCGCCGTACTGCGAGTAGGCCAGTTGCACGGCTTCGGCGAGCTCGGAAATCTGCGGCGGCACCGGGTAAATGGCCACGACATAGCGAGCGTCGGCGCCTGCCGGATCACTGAGCGCGGCGGCCGTCCTGATGATGTACTTCCCGCCCGCCTGCGGCTCGAGGCTCACGTACGGTCGCATCTGCCCGACCTGCCTCAACAGGTCCGAGGGTGGCCGCGAAGGCAATGTTTCGAGCGGATTTTCCAGGCTCGAGGCAATGATGCGCTCGTGGCCGCCGAACAGCACGATCTCCAACGCTTCCGAGACGCGCCGCTCATCATCCAGCCGTGTCTGGAGATCCACGGGCGCGACTTTGTCGAGCGTCCGGGCCAGGGACACTGTGCGCTCCGAGTATTCCCGCATGCGCAACTGCAGGGCCGCGCGCGACAGGTCCACCGCGTCGTTCAATCCACGCTTCACCTCGAACTGGAACCAGCTATCGATGCCGCGGTTCAGGAACTCCAGGGAGGACAAATAAACAATGAGCAGTGGCGCGATCACCAGTGCGCCGAAAATCAACACAGTACGGGCAATGAGACGCGAGCCCGGAACGTGATCGCGATAGTCGCGGAAGAGTTGCCACAATTTGCGGGCGAGCAGCGTGACCAGTGCAATCACGCCGATCACGTTCAGAATCAGCACGGCCGGCTGCAATCGGCCGAACTCCGCGGAGTTCTGCACGCTCTTCAACATCAGCATCACGGCGCCAGCGCCGATCGCAATCCACAGAGCGAGCAGCGCCGCGCTGCCCGGGCGTATACGCGTTCTTCTTTCCTCGTTCACACTGGAAGTGACCATGAGTACCACTCGCTCACGCGATGCCAGTCATCCGCCCAGAACAGCAGCACGCGCAATGACGCCGGGAGCTTGCCACGCCGGACGCCGGCACGGACGCTGATGACGTACATGCCGCCGTTGAGTTGCGGTTCCACGAGAATAGGCCATCCGTCCACTTTGCCGAGATAGGCGAGTGCCTCCTCCAGAGTTGGAAAGGTCTGCTGCTCATTACTCTTGACATCACGTACGACGTAACGATCGCTCACCGCGTGATAAGCCAATTCGCGCCTGAGAGTCAGCTCGACAATATTCGCGTTGAACCAGAATCGCCGCTCCCGATCGACCCGCGTGTCCAGATCAAACGTCAGGGTGACCCCATCGCGCAAGGCGTCCCGGATCGCGGGATTCACCGGGTATTCGACCCGGGCGTGCAGGAGGAACACACCATTGTCGATGTTCACGTAGGCGGAGCGCACCTCGAGCACGCCATCGAGCGCATCCGCAATGGCGAACATGCTCGCAACCGCGAGCACCAGGGACCCCAGTGTCAACACGAGCCGCCGTAGGTTCCCGACGGGCCGCTCGCGTGTTGGATGCCCGCGTAGCATGAATGCAACGAGAGACCGTGCGATGGTGCTTGGATTAATGATAATCGCTCAGGTTCCGGCCGTTGTCTTTTCGACACAAGCATAATAGAACCCATCGGTCCCTGCCTCGGCTCCAGGAAGGAATTGCACGCCCGGGCCGCTCGGCACAGCCCCGGGCGTAAGCTCGGCATCAAGGGGAACGGCACGAGCAGCGGGCTCACCGGCCACGAACCGCTCCACCACACCCTGATTCTCCTCGGGTAACACGGAGCAAGTGCAGTACAGCAGCCGTCCGCCTACCGCCAACAGGCCGAAAGTCGAGCGCAGGATCTCGAGCTGCACCGTAGCGAGCGATGCAATGTCATCGGTGCGCCGCAGGAGCTTGATGTCCGGGTGCCGCCGGATGACGCCCGTGGATGAGCAGGGAGCGTCCAGGAGAATGCGCTCGAAGGGCTTACCCTCCCAGAAAGTGTCGGCCTGACGTATGTCGGCCACCACCAGCCTGGCGGTTCTATTGAGACGGCGCAGGTTCTCCTCGATGCGGGCGACCCGTTGCGCGTCTACGTCGACCGCAACCAGCTCGGCCAATCCCGGGGTGTGCTCCAGCAGGTGGCCTGTTTTGCCTCCAGGGGCTGCACAGGCGTCCAGTACTCGCATGCCCTCGTGGGCGTCGAGGAGCGGGGCCGCGAGCTGGGCGCCGGCGTCCTGCACCGACACCAAGCCTTCGTGGAAGCCGGGCAAACTGGATAGAGCAATTGGCTCGTCGAGGCGGATCGCCGTCGATCTCCAGAGGAGTGGCTGCGCAGCGATGCCCGCCGCTTGGAGCTCGCTGAGATAGTCCTCGCGCTTGCGCCTCGACAGATCCAGTCGCAGCACCATAGGTGGGTGCTCGTTATTTGCCTCCAGCAGGCTCTTGCAGGCCTTTTGGGGCCACGCCTGCTCGAGGCGCTTGATCAGCCAGGCCGGATGAGCAGTGCGGCCCTCCGGCTTTTCGTCGACGCGACCCAGGAGCTTGGCGCGCTCGCTTACAAATCGGCGCAGCACGGCGTTGATCAAGCCCGTGGCGCGCTCGTCTTTCATGTAGCGCGCGGCGTCGACGGCGGTGTGGACGGTCGCCTGCGGGGCGTTGCGGGAGTATTCGATCTGGTGGGCGCTGGCTACCAATAGCGCGTGGAGGTTCGGGGCGACGCCCTTGGGGCGGCTCAGCAGCATGTTGATCGCCGGGGACAGGCGTAGGTACCAGCGTAGGGTGCCCAGGGTGATCGCGCGGACGGCGGATCGGTGTGCCGTGGTCTCGAATGGAGCGAGCGCGACCTCGGACGAGCGCCCTTCGGCAACTACAGAAGCGATAGCACGGGCGGCGTCGGCAAGGGCCGGCGCGCCAGGTGCCCAAGGTGTCCTAGCCAAGGTGTTTGCCTTCGAGGTGCGGGCCGCCACTGCGCGCGAAGTCGGCGGCGGAGACGGGGCGGCGGCCCGGGCGTTGTACTTGGCGGAGGGCCAGGCGTCCGGTTCCGCATTGGACGAGAACGGTGTCGTCGTGAATTGCGACGATTGTGCCGGGTTTAGGGCGCGTTCCGGCTGGAGCCTCAGCGATCGGGGCGGTTTCTCCCTCCTCGGCCATCGCTTCGAAGATCCTGAGCTGCTCGCCGTCCAGACGGGTCTCGGCGACGGGCCACGGGTTGAAGGCTCGGACGTGGCGCTCGATCTCGAGCGCGTCCTTGCTCCAGTCGATGAGGGCTTCAGCCTTGTCAATCTTGGCCGCGTAGGTCACTCCCTCCGCGGACTGGGGCACGGGTCTTAGAGTGCCACTGGCGTAGCCGTTCAAAGCTTCCAGGATCGCGGACGCGCCGATCGTCGCCAACCGGTCGTGCAGCGAGCCGCCGGTCTCGGTGCGAGCGATGGGGACCTCCTTTTTCAATAGCATCGGGCCGGTGTCGAGCCCGACGTCCATGAGCATGATCGTCACACCGCTAGTCGCGTCGCCGGCGAGGACCGCACGCTGAATGGGCGCGGCACCCCGCCAGCGGGGTAACAGCGATGCGTGAATGTTCAAGCACCCCAGGCGAGGGAGCGACAGCGCCGCGCGGGGAAGAATCAACCCGTACGCAACTACGACTAGCGCGTCCGGTTGCCAGGACGCCAGATCCGCACGCCCGGCCTCTTCCTTCAGACTCAGCGGTTGGGACACCGGAAGACCCTGCGCGAGGGCGGCCTCCTTAACGGGGCTTGCCGCAAGCTGCCGCCCCCGCCCCTTCGGACGGTCGGGCTGCGTCAGTACGCCGACTACGGAGTGCGTCGAGTGCAGCAATGCCTCGAGGGCGGGCACCGCGAAATCGGGGGTTCCGGCAAATGCGATGCGCAACCCGCTCACAGACCGTGCCGCGCGAAAGAGAGGGTCGCCGCGAGCGCGCGGTGACTAATTCGCGCGCCGGGCGCTGGTGGTGCCCTGACGGTTGCGAGCAGCGCGCTCCTTACGCTCCTTTTCCAGCTTCTTGCGAATGCGCTCGCGCTTGAGGTCGGAGAGGTAGTCGACGAACAGCTTGCCGTCGAGATGATCCATTTCGTGCTGGATGCATACGGCCAGCAAGTCGTCGAAATCGCGCTCGGAAACCTCGCCGTGAACGCCTTGCCAACGTACCCGCACCTTTGCAGCGCGCTTCACCTCGGCAAAGTTCTCAGGCACCGACAGGCAGCCCTCCTCGGAAACCTCTTCGCCTTCGCGTGAGAGGATCTCGGGGTTGATAAAGACCAGCGGCTGGTCATGATCTTTCGACACGTCGATGACGATGACGCGCTTATGGACATCCACCTGCGTTGCCGCAAGACCGATCCCAGGGGCGGCGTACATCGTCTCGAACATGTCATCGACGAGCTTCGCCAGCTCCGCGTCGAACTGCGTCACCGGTTGAGCTCGGGTGCGCAGCCGCGGGTCGGGGTATTCGAGGATGGTTCTGAGGGCCATGGTCTACATTTCCGGGTAATCGATCATTGGACTACCGTCTCGGTCCAATGTTCTGAACAGATTCTAAAATCGGTGGTGTCGCCGTCCCAAGACTCCGCCGGTACTCGCGTGACCGGGCGCACAAAGTTGACATTAAACCGTGTGCCGCTCAGCTCTGTGCCAGTATAACAATTAGACTCACCAGGCAGGTCGTCAGCCCGCCGCGCGTGACCAGACAACGCCTGGGCTCTACGGGTCCATGGCGACGTTCTGCCTCGGAGGAGTGGAGCATGGTCTCGAAAGAAATCTTCGGAGCCCGCGTTGCCGCGGGTTTGCTGGTCCTGTCTGTCACCGTCGCCGGGTGCTCGTGGCGTCATTCGCGTGAGAATGACACCATCGCACCGCCCCCGCCCCCGGTGGCGAGCGAGTCGGCCCAAACGGGCGCCGCACAGCAGGACTTGACCGCTACCGAAGCGGCTATCCAAGCCTCGCCGTCGAACCAGGTCACTTCCTCGGGTCCGCCGCCCGACGCGAGCATCATCAACCCGAGCGCGCCCAAGAGCTACGTCGTCAAGCGTGGCGATACCCTCTGGGGCATTTCCTCAATGTTCCTCCGCGATCCCTGGTTGTGGCCTGAGGTCTGGTATATCAACCCCCAGGTTGCCAACCCACACCTCATTTACCCTGGCGACACCCTGGCCCTGGCCTATGGCGCCGATGGCCGGCCGATCATCCGTCTCGAGCAGGGCGGCGCGGCCCGCCTGGATCCCCGCCTGCGCAGTGACCCCCTGAACGGGGCCATTCCGACCATCCCGTATGCGTCGATCGCGGCTTTCCTGTCACGGCCGAGTATCCTGACGCCGGATGAGGTGAAGCATTCCCCGTATGTGCTGGCCTTCCGTGATTCCCACGAGGTGGGCGGCACGACCAACGAAATTTACATCAGGAACCTGAACGCTCCGGAGCGTGCGCGCTTCAACGTCGTCCACATCGGCGACCCGCTGCGCGACCCTGACGATGGCAAGGTGGTCGGCTACCAGGGGATCTACACAGGCACGGCGCTCATCTCGAAGCCCGGCAGCGAAGTGACGAAGGCCGTGTTGGTCGATGCCGCCCGCGAGACGCTGCGTGGCGACAAGGTCATGCCAACTGACAATGACGTGCCGCTGAACTTCGTGCCGACCGCACCCCGGAGCCGTGTGAGCGGCCGGATCATCGCTGTGGTCGATGGCACCGTGACCATTGGTCAATACCAGGTCGTGGCGATCAATCGCGGCACGCGCGACGGCATAGGCAATGGGACGGTTCTGGCGGTTGACCGCGCCGGTGAGAGGGTTCGCGATACCTATGCGAATGGCTCGAACTTCACACGCAACAGCCAGGGCCTCAACACCTCGTTCGCGAAGCGGGTCAAGCTGCCTGACGAGCGCGTTGGGACGCTGCTGGTGTTCAAGACATTCAACCGGGTGTCATACGCCCTGATCATTGGCGCGACCGACACCATTGCGCTGCAGGACGTCGTGCGGAACCCCTGAACTAAGCGCCCTCACCAGACCTCACCGACGCCCCGGGGCTCTCCAGCTCCCGGGGCGTTTTCATTTCTGCACGATCGCATCAATTTCACGGGCAGCCACGCAGCGGCCACTCCTCTATGCTCCCAGCATGGAAGCGATCCGAGTCCGCGCGATGTTGGCAAGAGCCCCCGGTCTCAAGGCCGGGCACGTGCGTGCCCTGTTTGCCTTCACAGGGGGCGAGCAGAGTGTGACTGCTTCCGTGTCCTTATTACGTGAAGTTGGAATTCCGGCGGCGGCCTGTGCGGCGCTCGCCGCGCCCGACCGGAAGGCGCTGGATAGTGATCTGCATTGGATCGAGACGAGCGGTGTACAACTACTGTTGTGTACGGACATCACCTACCCGCCCCTGCTCGCGCAGATACCGGAGGCGCCGCCCGTACTGTTCGTTCTGGGGTCGTTAGAAGCCCTGCAAACACCGCAAGTTGCAATCGTCGGCTCCCGCTCTCCAACGGCCGCTGGGCGCAAGACCGCGCATGATTTCGCGATGGAGTTGTCGCGTGCAGGCCTCACTATTACGAGCGGCCTGGCCGTGGGCGTGGACGCGGCAAGTCACGAAGGCGCTCTGCGGGCCGAGGGCATGACGGTCGCTGTTTTCGGCACCGGCTTAGACGCGGTCTATCCGACTGTGAATGCACATCTCGCGGCACGCATCCGCGCAAGCGGCGCGCTCGTGTCCGAGTTCCCGCCTCGCACACCGCCATCGCGTCGCAACTTCCCACAGCGCAATCGCATCATCAGTGGGCTTTCACACGGCATTCTCGTGGTGGAGGCGGCGGACCGCAGCGGATCACTCGTCACCGCAAAATGGGCCGCGGAACAGGGGCGTGAGGTGTTCGCCATACCCGGTTCCATCCACAGTCCTCTCTCGCGCGGCTGTCATAAGCTGATTCGCGACGGGGCGACACTCGTGGAAACCCCTGCGGATGTTGTCTCGGAGTTACGAATACCCCTGCGCAGACAAAGGCTTACGGGCACTGCAGTGAGTCGCAGTGGCCTCCCGGCATTGGACAAGGAGTATGAAATGCTGTTAGATGCGCTCGGCTTCGAACCTGCAACCATCGATTCCCTGGTCGCGCGCACGGGTTTCCCGGCTGCCGCCGTTGCTTCGATGTTGCTGATTCTCGAGCTCGATGGCTGCGTGGCAGCTCTCCCGGGCGGTCGTTATGACCGCATACCTAAATGATGACCGGCAGCGTTCTCGATATTCTGATTTACGTTTTTGACCGCTACATGCTCGACGAGGTGCCCGAGGTGCCTGAACGCGAGCATCTCGTGCGCGATCTCGAGCGTGCCGGCTTCGAACAGGCGAATGTCGAGCGCGCGCTCGACTGGTTGGCCGACCTCGCGTGTGAGCGCGACCGGCCGCCCTTGCCTTCGTCCACCAAGGACATGAGCAAGGGACCGACAGTGCGGATTTTCTCCGACGGCGAGCTCGCGCGGCTGTCGACGGAGTGTCGTGGGTTTTTGTTCACACTGGAGCGTCTCGGCATTCTCTCACCCCAACAGCGTGAGATCGTGATCGAGCGCATGTTGGCCCTGGATGCCGACGAGCTCGACACGGAGCAGTTGAAGTGGGTCGTGCTCATGGTGTTGTCGAGTCAGCCGGGGCAGGAGTTGGCGTTTGAGCGGCTCGAGGACCTGGTCTCAGACGCCCACCCCAACGTGCCACACTAGGCGGGCGCGGCGGATGACGTCCGTACAGGTCCGCGGTCCGTCCGCGGTTTTTCGTTTTTGGCGAGACGATCGCGAATCATAGATTGCGGTAACCAATGGCAGACAACCTGGTCATAGTCGAATCGCCCGCCAAGGCGAAGACCATCAAGAAATACCTTGGCAAGGACTTCGAAGTGCTCGCTTCCTACGGGCACGTCCGCGACCTCATCCCCAAGGAGGGGGCGGTCGACCCGGATCACGGCTACGCGATGAAGTACCAGGTGCTCGAAAAAAACGAGCGCCACGTGGAGGCGATCGCCAAGAGCCTGCGCAAGTCCAAAGCACTCTTTCTGGCAACCGACCCTGATCGCGAGGGTGAGGCGATCGCCTGGCACCTGAAAGAGATCCTGCAGTCGCGGGGCGACCTCAAGGGCAAGAACGTCCATCGCATCGTCTTCTACGAAATCACGCGTAATGCGATTCGCGAGGCGGTCGGGCAGCCCAGGGATCTCTCGCTCGAGCTAGTGAATGCGCAACAGGCGCGGCGCGCGCTCGACTATCTCGTCGGTTTCAATCTCTCGCCGCTGCTGTGGAAGAAAGTACGCCAGGGTCTTTCGGCCGGGCGCGTGCAGAGCCCGGCTCTGCGCATGATCTGCGAGCGCGAAGCGGAGATTCAGGCGTTCATTCCGCAAGAATACTGGACCATCGATGGCGAGGGCTCGCACACGGAGCAAGCCTTTCCATTGAAGCTTCTCGAATATCGTGGGCAGAAGGTCGAGCAGTTCAGCTTCACCAACGAAGAGCAGGCCCGGGAAGTCGAGCGCACCATCCAGGCGGCCGCTCGTTCAGGCTTACCGGCCGGAGCATCGGACGAAAGTCCCGGACAGCTGCGTGTCGTTGCCATCGATCGCAAGCAGCGCCGGCGCAACCCGGCTCCGCCATTTACAACCTCGACCTTGCAACAGGAAGCCGCCCGCAAGCTCAATTTCAACGCGCGGCGCACCATGCGCCTGGCGCAGCAGTTGTACGAGGGCATGGACATCGGCGAGGAAGGCACCGTAGGCCTCATCACCTACATGCGTACTGACTCAGTGTCGCTTGCCGCCGAGGCGATCCAGGAGATCCGCGAGGTCGCTACCCGGTTGTATGGCAAGGCGGAAGTAGCCGACGAGCCGCGCATCTACAAGACAAAGTCGAAAAATGCGCAGGAAGCACACGAGGCCATTCGACCGACCTCGGCAGCGATCACGCCGGCGAGCCTCGAAGGCAAGATCGACGACGATCACTACCGACTTTACTCGCTCATCTGGAAGCGTGCTGTGGCATCACAGATGAACCACGCCGTGTTTGATACGGTCGCGGTTGACATGCTGGCGGGCCCCGAGGGCGCGGACCGCCACCTGCTGCGAGCGAACGGCTCGACGCTGATCAAGCCGGGTTATATCTCGGTGTACCAGGAAGGAACCGACGACTCGAAGGCGGACGACACCGATCACGTGCTGCCTCCCATGAACGAGGGTGACTTGGTGGACCTGCTGGCGCTGCGCGCCGCACAGCATTTCACCGAGCCCCCGCCGCGTTACTCGGAAGCTTCGCTCGTCAAAGCGTTGGAGGAGCACGGCATCGGCCGACCGTCGACGTACGCGACCATCATTTCGACGCTGTTGGATCGCGAGTATGTCGAGCTGGATGCGCGACGTTTCATTCCAACTGACGTCGGCAAGATCGTCGGTCGCTTTCTGACGGAACACTTCCACCGGTACGTCGAGTACGGGTTTACCGCGGCGATGGAAGACGAGCTCGATGCCGTCTCGCGCGGCGAGGAAGAGTGGACTGTACCGCTCGACAAGTTCTGGAAGCCGTTCATCGACCAGGTCGAGATGATCGAGAAGAACGTGACCCGTGAGCAGGTCGCGCAAGCTCGGGAGATCGGTAAGGACCCCGCTACGGGCAAGCCTGTCACCGTGCGCTTGGGTCGATACGGCCCCTTCGTGCAGATCGGCACCAAGGATGACGAGGAGAAACCGCGGTTCGCGGGATTGCGGCCAGGCCAGAAGATGGACGCGATCACCCTCGATGAGGCGATGTACCTGTTCACCCTGCCGCGCACGCTCGGCGAAACGCCCGAAGGCGAGAAGATCGTCGCCAACGTCGGGCAGTTCGGGCCCTACCTGAAGTACGGCGCCAAGTATGTCTCGCTCAAGGAAGACGATCCCTACACCGTGCAACTCGACCGCGCGCTCGAGGTGATTCGCCTCAAGAAGGAAGCGGATGCCAACCGGTTGATTCTCGATTTCCCGGATGACGGCATCCAGGTGTTGAATGGTCGTTACGGGCCTTATATCACCGATAAGAAAAAGAACGCGAAGATTCCGAAGGATCGCGATCCGAAGTCGCTCACGCTCGAGGAGTGCCGGACCTTGTTGGCCGCGGCGCCGGAGCGGGGTGGACGGTTCGGGCGCTTCGGTCGCGGGAAGAAGGCTGCCGCGGCGGGGACGCCTGCTGCTGGTGGCGTGGCCGTGGCTGCGGGTAAGGGTGGCGGCAAGAAGAAGAAAGCCGCCGCGGGTGCCAACGGTGATGCTCGCGCGCACGACGGCGGTGACGGAGCGAAGGCGACTGCCGCTGCTGGTAAAGGTGCTGCAGGGCGAAGGGCTGCGGGTGGGGGCGCGAAGGGAACCCATGTGACGCCGGCGGCGCATGCGCATGGTGCTGGCGCTCGCGCAGCGGCTCACGGAGCTGTGAAGAAGACAGCGCCCACTTCAGCACATCCCGTGAAGGCTGCGCCTGCGGCGAAGGGCAAAGCGGGCGCGCATGACGGGCATAAGGCCGCTGCGGCAGGCTCCAAGGCGAAGGCTGCCGCAAAGAAAGGCAAGGCGGCGAAGGCGCCGGCCGCTGGGAAGGCTCCGGCGGCTCGGCCGCGTGGGGTGAAGTAGGCGACAGGCGGCACCTGACGGGGCCGCCTGGTCGCGACCGGAGTGCGGGCGCCACGGCGGCCGGCTTGGCTAAGCCGATCGCGACGGCCCCTGGGGATCGCTGCCGGAGGCGGTTCTGGCCGTCAACGCAGCGGGGTGCGAGCATTCATCGCGCCGGCGGGGATGCGCCACAATGACAGGCCGTGCGGCGCCAAACTTACCGACATGAAATACCGACACTCCTATCACGCTGGCAACTTCGCTGACGTCCACAAGCACGTCACGCTGTTGGCGTTGCTGTCGGCGTTACAGCGTAAGGACAAGGGGTTTCTGTACCTCGAAACCCACTCGGGGCGTGGCGCCTATGAACTATCGTCCGGCGCCAACGAAGGTGATGCGGGGATCGCGCGCCTCAACGTGACACCCAACAGCGCCGAGGAATTGCAGCGGTATGCCGCGGCTGTAGCCGAATATCGCACTCAGCAACGCAGCCCGCGCGCCTACCCCGGTTCCCCGCTCCTGGCCGTGAGGGAGTTACGCCCGCAGGATCGGGCGGTATTCATCGAGCTCCTCCAACCGGAGGCGCGCGCGCTGGAGCATGCACTAGGACACGGCTCTCGCGCCCGAATCGAGCAAGGCGACGGTTTCGACCGGCTCCGCGCGTGGTTGCCGCCGGCGGAGCGCCGAGGTCTCACCCTGATCGACCCGCCCTACGAGCAAACCAGCCACGACTTCGAGCGAGTCGGCGCGGCCATTACCGAAGCACTGCGCCGATTCCAGACGGGGGTTGTTGCCGCCTGGTACCCCATCAAGGACGAGCGCGAGATTTCCGCCTGGCAAACGAGCCTGGTCCGCGGGGGCCTGAGCGGCGAGACGCTCGCCGCCGAGTTATGGTTATATCCGCGCGACTCGCGTGTGGCTCTCAACGGGTCGGGCATGCTGATTGTGAACCCGCCCTATCTCCTGGCCGAGCGCATGCGTGTATGGTTGCCGGAGTTGCAGGCGCAACTGGCCCATGGGCCTTCCGGGCCGGACACCGCACGGACGGGGGGAAGCAGCATCCGGACCTTAACGCCGGCTTGAACAAGGGTTCTGATCCCATGAACGCCACCGCCGCAGAAACCACGGACCAATACGGAGTTGTCGGTCACCCCGTGGCCCACAGCTGGTCGCCGTTCATCCATGGCCTGTTCGGCCGCGAAACCGGGCAGTCCATAACATACCGGCTCTATGACTTCACGCCGGAAGAATTTCACGAGAAGGTCCGAGGTTTCTTCAAGGAGGGCGGTCGCGGACTCAACATAACACTGCCGCACAAGATCGCGGCGGTCGACGTCGCGGACGACCTCACGGCCCGGGCGGCGCACGCGGCGGCGGTCAACACATTTGCGGTCCGCAACGATGGGACCATCCTGGGTGACAACACCGATGGCACCGGTCTCGTGCGCGATCTCTGCGACAACCAGGGTATCGTGATCACGCATCGGCGCATTCTGATCATCGGAGCCGGCGGCGCCTGCCGTGGAGTGCTCGCTCCCTTGCTGGCGCTATCGCCAACGGAGATCGTGATCGCGAACCGGACGTCCGAGCGTGCGGAGACGCTGGCCAAGGCTTTCGAAAAGCTCGGTGCGATCCGCGGGGTAGGTTTCCGCTACATCTCGGGCGGATCGTACGATCTGATCATCAACGCCACTTCGGCTAGCCTCAGCGGCGATATTCCGGCGGTGCCTGTTGGCGTCGTCGGCCAAGACACCGTCTGTTATGACATGGCTTACGGGAAGAGCGATACGTCGTTCGTGAAATGGGCGACCAAGCTAGGGTGCACGCGCGCGCTGCAGGGATGGGGCATGTTGGTCGAGCAGGCGGCGGAGTCCTTCCGGATCTGGCGCGGCGTCCGGCCGGCGACGGCGCCGGTGCTCGCGGCGCTGAAGGAGCGGGCTATGTTGCCGAGTATGTCGGCGCAATAGCGGCCCCTCAGCGCATCGTGACCAATTCTTCCGCGACGGTCGGGTGAATCGCGACTGTGTCGTCGAAGTCTTGCTTCGTGGCTCCCATGCGCACGGCGACTGCGAAACCCTGGAGCATTTCGTCGGCGCCATCGCCCACGATGTGCACGCCGGCAACGCGTTTTTCCGGGCCTACGCACACGAGTTTCATGTCACAGCGCGGCTTACGCGAGGTCAGCGCGTAATACATGGGTACAAAACTCGACGCGTAGACGGTGACAGCCTCATCCCCGTATTCGTCGCGAGCGGCCGCCTCAGTAAGGCCCACAGTCCCAATGGGCGGATGCCCAAACACGACGGTCGGGACGTTGTTGTAATCGAGATGACGGCCCGCCATACCCCCGAAGACACGGTCACTCAAACGCCGCCCTGCGGCGATGGCGACGGGCGTGAGCTGCGCGCGGCCGATCACGTCGCCGATTGCATAGATGTGCTCTGCGCTGGTGACCTGGTACTTGTCGGTGGGGATATATCCATACGCATCCACCTTCACCCCTGCACGGTCGAGACCGAGATCGTCGGCCACAGGGCCACGCCCGATCGCCCAGATAACAGTGTCGAACGGTTTCAGGCGCCGTCCGTCGCGTGTGGCAAGCTCGAGCGTCCCATCGGCGTTACGCGCAAGACCATCCGGCCAAGCGTTCGTGGCCACTTCCACGCCGTCGTCACGCAGAATCTTCAGGGTGGACTGCCCGATCATGGCGTCGAAACCTTTCAGGCAGGTCTCGCCGCGCAGCACCAGGGTCGCCTTCGAACCGAGCGCGGCCAGAATTCCGGTCACCTCGATCGCGATGTACCCACTGCCCACGATCGCGACGCGCTGCGGCCGCTCCTCGAGATCGAAAAAGCCATCCGACGTGATGCCGAGCTCCGCGCCGCTGATGGCGGGCACCATCGGGCGGCTCCCGGTAGCAATGATGATGTGCTTCGCGGTGAGCCGACGCTCCGCCGCCATCACGGTGTGCGGGTCGATGAAGCGGCCGAAGCCGCGGACGAGCTCGACTTTGCGAGCGGCGAGCAGGCTCTCGTGAATGCCGTTCAGGCGCAGCACGTAGGCGTCCCGCTTCTGCTTCATCAGGGGCCAGTCGTGACCCTCGGTGGCCACTCGGAACCCGTATTCGGGGGCATCGTGCAGGCCGGTCCCGAGGTCGGCGGCGTTCCACATGACCTTTTTCGGCACGCAGCCGACGTTCACGCAGGCGCCGCCCAGGCGGCCTGATTCAATGAGAACCACCCGCGCCCCGTACTCCGCAGCGCGCTTGGCTGCCGCCAGGCCGCCACTGCCGCCGCCTATTACAATCAGGTCGAATTGGTCGGACATGTCACCCGCGTTCCGCTACCACCGTTTGCAAGGTGGCATGTTACATGGGGGCGCGGGGTAGGAATCCATACCCCGACCGGGAGGGGTCTACGCGCATCGGCCAAGAGCCCCTAGAATGGGCTTCTCCCACGGAACGAGATCTCCATGGAAAACCCTCTCCTGGGGCAAGCGCCGCTCCCGCCCTTTGCCCTTATCCGCCCTGAGCACGTCGAGCCCGGCGTGCGCGAGCTGCTGGCCCGTGGCCGCGCGCGCATCGAGCAGCTCGAGGCGCTCGCGAAACCGACCTTTGCCACAGTAGTTGAGCCCCTCGAAGAATTGCAGCACCAGGTCTCACGCACCTGGTCGCCCGTAAGTCACCTGAATGCGGTCCTGAACTCGGAGGCCTTGCGTGCGGGATACAACGCCTGCCTGCCTCTACTCTCCGCATATCAGACCGACCTCGCGCAGAGCGAGTCGCTGTACAGGGCTTACCGCACGATCGCAGAGGAAGAAGGCGCGGCGCTCGCGCCCGTGCAACGACAAGTCATCGAGCACGCGTTACGTGACTTCCGACTCGCCGGAGTCGGGCTGCCACCGCAGCGCAAAGAGCGCTTCAAAACTGTGATGCTGGAGCTGACTCAGCTCCAGGCGAAGTTCGAAGAGAACGTGCTCGACGCCACCAACGGGTGGACCTATCACGTCGCTGAGTTGGATGAGCTTCGCGGTCTCAACGAGATGCTCGTCGAGCAGGCTCGCCGGCGCGCGCACGAACAACGTATCGAGGGCTGGATACTCACCCTCGATCAACCTACATACGTTGCTGTGGTGACGGACGCGGAGTCGCCTACCCTACGACGTGCCTTCTACGAAGCGTGGACGACACGAGCATCCGATCAAGGACCGAACGCCGGCCGCTGGGATAACTCCGCGGTCATGAACGACATCCTGCGGTTGCGGCACGAGGCTGCACGGCTCCTCGATTTCCGCAACTACGCCGACTACGCGTTATCGACCCGGATGGCGCGAACTGTCGAGGAGGTTGTGAAGTTCCTGCATGACCTCGCACACGCTGCCCGTCCTGCGGCATTGCGTGAGTTTGCGGAGTTGGAAGCCTTTGCGGGTCACCCGCTAGCGGCGTGGGATGTCGGATTCTACGCGGAGCGACTGCAGCGCTCTCGCTACAGTGTTTCACAGGAGGAGTTGCGCCCCTACTTCCCACTACCCAAGGTGTTGACCGGCCTCTTCGAAGTGGCGGAGCGCTTGTTCGGAGTGCGCATCCGCGAGAGACAGGACGCTCCCGTGTGGCACGCGGACGTGCGCTACTTCGAAATCGAGAACGCCACGGGGCAAGCTGTCGGCAGCTTCTATCTCGACGCCTACGCGCGACCGAACAAACGCAGTGGCGCGTGGATGGACGAATGCATCGGACGCAAGCAGCTCGACTCGGGTTCGGCGCTACCTGTTGCCTACCTCGTATGCAACTTCCTGCCACCGAGCACGAGCCGGCCCGCGCTCCTGACGCATGATGACGTGCTGACCCTGTTCCACGAGTTTGGTCATGGCCTGCATCACATGCTGACGCGGGTCGACTATCCGAGCATTGCCGGCATCAACGGCGTCGCCTGGGATGCAGTGGAGTTACCCAGCCAGTTTCTCGAGAACTATGCGTGGTATCCGGACGTGCTGCGTCAGATATCCGGCCACTTCCAGACCGGCGCTCCGCTGCCCGCGGAGACTCAGTCGCGCCTGATTGCCACCCGCAGCTTCCATGCGGGACTGCAGACGATGCGCCAGCTCGAGTTCGCCTTGTTCGACTTCAGGATGCATGCGGAATACGCGCCCGAACGGGGCGGACGCATCATGGAGATCCTCAACGAGGTGCGCCGGGAAGTCGCGGTCGTGCCGGTGCCGGAGTGGAACCGCTTTCCCAACAGCTTCGGCCACATCTTCGCGGGCGGCTACGCGGCCGGCTATTACAGCTATAAGTGGGCGGAAGTGTTGGCCGCGGACGCCTTCTCGGCGTTCGAGGAAACAGGTGTGTTCAACCGGACGACGGCGCAGCGGTTCCTCGACACCATTCTGACGCGGGGCGGCAGTCGCGACGCGCTCGAAGCATTCATCGAGTTCCGGGGGCGCGCACCGGATGTCCGCGCCCTGCTGAAGCAACACGGCATCGACGCGTGAGGTATCGCCAGGCGCTGTTACTGTTGCTGGCCTTGGTGGTAACTTGGACGGTTCACGCGGAGACCCAGTACGTCATCGAACAACTCGTGGTGAACGTCAACAGCGCGCCGGATGCCAGCGGGCAACGGGTTGCCACGATCAAGAGTGGGGACGCTGTCGAGGTCCTCGACAAGCAGGGCGACCAGATTCACGTGCACCTGGCGAACGGGACGCAAGGGTGGGTGCGCAAGTCCTACCTTTCGCTCGAAGAGCCGCTCCAGCACCGGTTGAATGAACGCAGCGCCGAAGTTGAGAAGCTCAAGCAGGATGTGGCGCGGCTGGAGGGTGAGTTGGCCACCGCGCGCGGCGCCGGCTCGCGAGGCTCCTCGGCGGCGACCAACTCAACGGCACCGACATCGCCGGGGGGCACGGCGGCTGGCGCCGCAGCATCAGGCGCGCAATCCAGCGCCAGTGCCGCACCGGCGGGTGCCGAAACCAACAGCGCCCAACCCGACACCACGAATGGCGAGCCCACCTACTTCATGACGCCGCCGGATACTCCGGCACGCCCGGTGTGGCATTGGGCACTCTTAACATTCGTAATTGCGCTGGGGCTGGGATTCGTGCTCGGCTGGCAGGTGCTCGACCGGCGCATTCGCAAGAAATACGGCGGTCTGAGGATCTACTGACCGGGGCTTGGCCCTAGCCGTTTGACATAGCGTCGCCAACGACGCGGTCGCAGCATTGACGCAGCGGGAGCCTGTCTGACTGATGATCGCCGTAGCGAGGGCGACCCTCGGTCGGACACACTCTGGCCAGGCGCGAGCGAAACTGTGCGCCGCTTCGCTGCTACCCCGGTTCGCACTGCCTAGACTTCAGGAGAATCGATAACCGGGGATAAGCCGAAGGCCTATTAGAAATGAAGAGTGTTCGGCGCAGCGATTTTGACGTCACGAATACCGTCCAGGTGAGCTCACCTCAGGCGGTTCTCGAGGCTGTCGAAGAGCTTTATCGGCCGATCTGGCCTGAACTTGAATTCGACGCGCTCGCCGCGGCGTTCGAGCACTTCGAGCGGCTGTTCGCCGGCGAGGTCGCCGGTTATTACGGCGTGGACACGGTGTACCACGACCGGCAACACACACTGGATATCACGCTCGCGCTGGCGCGCCTCATTGTAGGGCACGAGAGCACGCAGCCCGAAGCCGCACGGCTGGGCAGCGATCGGGCGATCATCGGGCTCATCATCGGGTTGTTCCACGACGTCGGCTACCTCCGGCGGACGGACGACCACGAAACCCACGGCGCGGAGTTCACCCGCACGCACGTTTCTCGGGGGGCCCGGTTCCTGCAGGAATACCTCCCCACCATCGGTCTGAAGGACTGGGTCCCGATCGCCTCGGAGATCATTCACTTCACCGGGTACGAAGTGCCGTTTGCCAAGATCGAGGCACAGGTCACCGACCCGCGCGACGTGATGCTGGGGCACCTCTTGGGGACCGCCGACATGGTCGCCCAGATGGCCGACCGCTGTTACCTCGAAAAATGCCGCGACCGGCTCTACGCCGAGTTCGTGCTCGGCGGCGTCGCCCTCCCCGTGGCCGCGAATGGCGGCCGGCAGGTCAAATACGCCTCCGGGCTCGACTTGCTGCGGCAGACCCCGGAATTCGTGAACGAGGTGCGCACGAAGCGGCTCGATGGGGAATTTCACTCCGCCTATCGCTTCGTCGACGCGCTCTACGGCGGTCGCAACCCGTACATGGAAGCGATCGACCGTAATATGGAATACCTGCGGCAGATCCTGCGCAGCGAGAACTGGCGGCTACTGCGACGCAGCCCGCCGATCTTCGCCGCCAGCGCCGATCCGATGAGTACCATGCGTGGCCTGATGCTTGGCTATATCAAGCGCGTCTGGTCGGGCCAGTCGGCGGAGGCCGGAAGATCCCTGGGCCAGGCTAAATTGGCCGCGAAACCCAAGCAATCAGCCCCCTAAGAGCGGATTTCGACCCCTCCAGAGGGCAATTTCTCGCCAAATGCCGCCCCATTCAGGTGGCGTTCCCGGCCAGACGGCGGGTAATATCGATCCCGAAATATTACGGGGATCTCGGCCGGCAATGTACCGGCCGAAACTATTCGCAGTTGTGAGTCTAAAACTCAAATATGCGAGCGCGGCCTTCGTGGCTGTCCTGCTCGCCATGGCCGCCGTCACGGCGCTGCTCGTGTGGCAGCACGACACGGATACGCGCCGCCTGGGTGCGATGGCCGAGGACACCGCACGGCAGCGTGTCGATGTTGAGCTGCGTGCGCGTGCCACCAGCACTGCTGCTCACGCTGCCGACGCCATAACGAACGCGATCCGCACGCGCGATACGGTTACGGTTGCCCGCCGGTTACTGCCGTTCATCGAAGATCCCACCGTAGCTGCGATCACGGTGATGGATAGCACCGGAAGCGTTGTCTACACCTGGCACCGTAGCGTTCAGCCTCAAAAGGGAGTGTTGCAGGCGGAGGCGACCGAGCCGGTACGCACCCTGGTCGAGAACATTCCGGGAGCCGCGACACCGGAAACCTTCGGCACGGTGAAGGTACTGCTCGAGCAAGAGGCCCCGGTCCCGGAAACGAGTCTCACGGGTCGCCTCATTGCCGCCAGTGCGTCGCAGTCGCGCTTGGCCCTGGTCCTCGCCAGCGTTCTCGGACTGTTGGTGGCCCTCCTCGGAGCCGCAATCGCCTGGCGCGCCGCAAACAAGATCGAGCGCCCCATCGACGCGCTGATCAAAAGCGCGGAACGAATCGGCCAAGGCGACTACACCCGCCCGCTCGAAGTGCGGCGACGCGATGTGTTGGGTGACCTGCAGCAAGCGCTCGAGCGTATGCGCGCGCGCCTGCGGCAGTACACGATCAACAAGAGCTATCTCCACAGCGTCCTGAACAGTATGACCGACGCTGTGTTCGTCACTTCGCCGGACGGCGTTGTGAAGCTCGCGAACGCGGCGGCTTGCAAGTTGCTCGGCTATAGCGAGGAAGAGATTCTCGGGCGTGGGATCGCTGCGATGCTCGAGGAAAGCGAGCGCGAGAATTTCGACCTGCTTCAGGCCGCTCAGGAAACGCGCGAGACAGTCGTCAGGACCCGTAGCGGACAGACGATCCCCGTCTCCTTGACTGGCTCCCATATTGAGAGTGATGACCCGCAGTTCCAGGGCAGCATTTTCGTCGCACGCAACATCACGGACCGCAAGCGCGCCGAACGCAGGATCCGCTATCTCGCGCGGTACGACGCGCTGACCAAGATTCCGAACCGGATGCAGTTCCACCACCTGCTACAGCAGACGATCGCACGCGCCCTGCGCAGCGGTCAGGTGGTGGCCCTCCTGTACCTCGACATGGACCGCTTCAAAGAGGTGAACGACACCTTCGGTCACGGCTCGGGTGACCGCGTCCTCGAGGTGCTTGCCGAGCGACTCACGCGCTCGCTCCCGAAGGACACCATCGTAGGCCGGCTCGCCGGCGACGAATTCGCGCTCTTTGTAGACGGCCTGCCTGCCGACTCCGACAACCGCGGACCAATCGCGCACCTGGCGCGCTCGATCCTCACGGAGGTCAGTCGTGCATTTCAGCTCAACCAACATGAAGTCTTTCTTACCGCGAGCATCGGCGTAGCGCTCTGCCCGCGGGACGCTGAGAACGTCATCGACCTCATCCGTAACGCGGATGCCGCGATGTATTACTCGAAGCAGAACGGCGGCAACACGTTCGCCTTCTACTCGCCCGAGATGAACGCCGCTGCCGTCGAGCGGTTGATGCTGAAGAGCAAGCTGCGTCGCGCTTTGGAACGCGACGAGCTCGTCATCAAATACCAGCCGAAGGTGGACCTGCGTAGCGGACGCATCATCGGCGCCGAGGCGTTGCTGCGCTGGCGGCTGCCGGGGCACGGCGACATTCCCCCGTCGCAGTTCATTCCGTTGGCCGAGGAAACGAACCTCATTTTGGAAATCGGGGAATGGGTGCTGAACCGCGTCTGCATGGACTACCGTCACATGCAGAGCGAGGGCGGCGATCCGGGTCGCGTGTCACTCAATCTCTCGCTCAAGCAGCTCCGCCAGGCGAGCTTCATTCTCCGCTGCCGCTCCGTCTTCCGTCGGCATGGCGTCTCTCCGACCGCGTTCGAGCTGGAAATCACGGAAACGACGTTGATGGCCGATGCCAAGCGAACCGTGCGCTTGTTGGACGAGCTGTATGCGATGGGACTGCACCTGTCGATCGACGATTTCGGTACGGGCTACTCGTCACTCTCGGCGCTCCAACAGTTCCCGATCGGCACCTTGAAGATCGACCAATCCTTCGTTCGCGACGTCAGCGAGGACGCAGGCGACGCGACGATCGTTCGCACCATCATCGAGATGGGCCGCAGTCTCGGCATGGAAGTCATCGCCGAGGGCGTCGAGTCACTGCGCCAATTGGATTTCCTGCGTCGCAACTCCTGTCACTTCGCGCAGGGCAAGTTGTTCGGTGAGCCGTGCTCGGCCGCCGAGCTGCTGGCTCTTCTCACGCGGCAGGCCGCCGGCACCGCGCCTTTCGGACACCTTCTGCGCCACATCGAAGCAGACGCCTCCAGCCGCTCGGCGTAGGCCAGCGGACGACCCAAACGCATGTTGACTCTCGCCAACGTCCGGCTGCGGCGCGGCCCGCAAGTTCTCGTTGAGAACGCCAGTGTCGGCATCTTCCGCGGCGAGAAGGTCGGAATCGTCGGTCGCAACGGCTCCGGCAAATCGACTCTCCTGGCCCTCATCAAGGGCGAGCTTCTTCCGGATGCCGGCGAGTATTCGGCGCCACCCAACCTTGCCCTGGCTTCGGTCGCCCAGGAGTTGCCCGACTCCGTGGATGCGCCGCTGGTCGAGTACATCCTCGACGGCGATCTCGAGCTGCGCGCGGTAGAAGCGCAACTCGCGGAGGCCGAGCAAAAAGGCGATGGCGCTCGCATCGGAACTCTCCACGCCGAGTACGAACGCCTGGCCGGTTACGCGGCAAAAAGCCGCGCGGCCGAAATGGCGTCGGGACTCGGTTTCGCACCGGAAGAGATTGAACGACCCGTGCGGCAGTTCTCCGGCGGGTTAAAAATGCGCGCAAACCTGGCGCGCGCGCTGATGCGACGCTCGGACGTCCTGCTGCTCGATGAGCCGACCAACCACCTCGACCTCGATGCGGTCCTGTGGCTCGAGCAGTGGCTGAGAAGCTATCCCGGAACGCTCCTGCTCGTTTCGCACGACCGGGAGTTTCTCGATGGGGTCGTCGGACGGGTGCTCCACATCGAGGGCGGCCGGCTCAGCTCCTACGCAGGCAACTACAGCTCATTTGAAGTACAACACGCGGCCGAAGGCGAGCGCACACGGGCGCTCATGGCGAAGCAGGAGCGGGAGATCGCGCGTGTCACGAGTTTCGTCACCCGCTTTCGTGCGCAGGCGAGCAAGGCGCGCCAGGTACAAAGTCGATTGAAGGCCCTTGCCCGCCTGGGCGAGATCGCGGCGGTGCAGCCGGAATCGAGCTTCGAATGGGAATTCGCGGCGCCCGCCAAACTCCCCCGACCGCTGCTCACACTGGAGCGGCTGGCCGCGGGCTACGACGCGAGACGCGTCATCGCGAATGTCTCGCTGTCGGTGAATCCGGGTGACCGCATCGGAATTCTCGGTCGCAACGGCGCCGGTAAGTCGACGCTGATGCGCGTCCTGGCCGGACAGCTCGCCCCGGTTTCCGGATCGCTGACGACGGCGCCGGATGTCATGACCGGTTTCTTCGCGCAGATCGAGCTGGAGCATCTCGACTCCGACAGCACCGCGCTCGCAGAGCTCGGTCGGCGCGGCGGTACCGAGGTCGCCCCCTGGACCGAGCAGCAACGTCGCGACCACCTCGGCCGCTTTGGATTCCGCGGCGATCGGGTGTTCGAGCCTACCGGACGCTTCTCCGGCGGAGAGCGCGCCAGGCTGGCACTGGCGATCCTGGTCGCGCGCAGACCCAACCTGCTGCTGCTCGATGAGCCCACCAATCACCTCGACCTCGAAATGCGCCATGCCTTGTTGGTCGCATTGCAGGAGTTTGCCGGGGCCGTCGTGGTCGTCTCGCACGACCGGACGCTGCTGCGCGGCGCATGTGACAGCTTCCTGTTAGTTGCGAATGGCGCCGTATCGGCCTTCGACGGGGACCTCGACGACTATGCCGCCTGGCTTGCCAAGAGCGGCAAGCCGCGCGAGGTTGCGGAGTCGACTTCGGCTACGCCCTCGAGACAGGAACAGCGCCGGCTGGACGCCGAGGCGCGCAATCGCCTCGCGCCGCTGCGCAATGAGCAGCGCAGGATCGAGAGCCAGCTCGAAAAGCTGGGGGCGGAACGGCAGGGGCTGGAAGCCGAGATGGCCGACCCCGCGACGTATACGACCAAACCACCGGAAGAAGGCCGACGGCTCACCCAGCGCCATAGCGAGGTCGTGCGGGAAATCACCACTCTGGAAGAGCGGTGGCTCGAGGTCATGTCTGAACTGGAGGCACGACAGGAGCCTGTCTGACCAATGCTCGCCTACTGCGGCCGCCCCTCAGCGGCGTAAATGCGGCTAGAATCCGCCGCATGCCGTTCAGCTCGAGGATGTCGGCTGCGCCACTCACGCGTCGACGTCGCTATCGGCGCGCAATCACCGCGATTATCGTGGGGATCTGGATTGCCCTGAGTGTCTGGGAAGCGAACAAGCCCCTGATGCCCGGCGTGCGGACGAGCTCGACCTGGCACACGGTTCCGGTTCAGAGCGTCAGCTTCATCGCCGACATCACCTCGGCCGATGCCTACGGCCGGGCGATCTCCAGCCAGGCGATTTTCGATGAAACCCTGAAAGTCGTGCGTGGAGCCCGTGAGTTCCTGGTGCTCGACTATTTTATGTTCAACAGTCACCGCGGCGACCTGGACGCGGCATCGCCCTTGCTCCGGCCGCTCACGGCCACCTTGCGAGACGCGTTGATCGAGCGCCGCCAGGCTGTTCCCAATCTGAAGGTTCTGTTCATCACCGACCCGATCAACGAGCTCTACGGGGCGGAGCCTTCGCATGAGTTGCGCTTACTGAAAGCAGCAGGCGTCGACGTCGTCGTCACCAACCTGGATGCGCTACGCGATTCCAACCACCTGTACTCGAGCGCCTGGCGGCTGGCGGTCAACTGGTGGAGCCCCAACACCCGCGGCGAGGGGTCGTTCCCGAACCCTCTCAATGATTCGAACACGCCCCTGCCGTTCGGGGCCTGGGCCCGCCTCCTCAACTTCAAAGCCAACCAGCGCAAGGTCGTGATCGGGGATGATGGCCACGGGGGGCTGGTCGGCATCGTCGGTTCCGGCAATCCTCACGATGCGAGCGGAGCGAACTCCAACGTGGCAGCGCGGATCGCCGGACCCGTGTTGAGCTCCCTGCTCGACAGCGAGCTCGCGATCGCCCGTTTCTCGGGGTGGCAAGGCTCCATCAAGACGGCGACAGCGAGCGTTGCCGCAACGACGCAGGCCTCGCCCGAGATCACGAGCGGCATTACCGCGGGAAAGTTGGCCAGGGTACAAACCCTCACCGAGGGAGCGATCAACGACGCGCTGTTGGAACGCATCGATGCGACGGTGAAGGACGACTCCGTCGACATCGCCATGTATTACATAGCCGACCGGAATGTCGTCGAAGCGCTGCTCGCCGCAAGCCGCCGCGGCGTCAATGTCAGGCTAATCCTCGATCCCAACAGGGACGCCTATGGTCATACAACGTCCGGTTTGCCGAACCAGCCCGCAGCCGGTGAGCTCGTGTCGGAAGCCGACGGCAAGATCCGCGTCCGCTGGTATCGAACGCATGGCGAGCAATTTCACACCAAGCTCGTGATGGTCTACGGTCCGCAGCGGCTGTGGTTCACACTCGGCTCCGCGAACCTCACCAGTCGCTGCCTCGCCGATGACAACCTCGAGGCCAACGTCGCCGTGGAAGTCGGCCGCAACGCGCCACTCGCCCTGCAGACGCTCGAGTACTTCAATACACTCTGGACCAACAAGGCCTCGCTCGGCATCGAGTACACGGCGGACTTCTCCGCTTATGCCGATCCGGGACAAGGACGCTACTGGCTGTATCGCTTTCTGGAAGCGACCGGAATGGCGGATTTCTAGAGTTTTTTGTGTCCCATTGAAGTGCTCACCGCGTCGGCGGCCTGCATCGACATGGAATCCAGCGCGGTGTTCGTAGCGGTCTCGAAGGCGGCCACTACGGCACCGAGTTTGTTAGCGCTTGCTTGCGTGGCGCCCTCCGCCAGGAAACTGGCAACGACCTCGCGCCCTTCGCGCTTTCCAACGATGCAGTCGAGTACGACGTGAACCTCAGGCGCGGCGCCCCCGTCCGTATAGTCGGCTTCGAAGCGCCTCATCGTCACCTGCATCACGTAATCCGACGGGAAGGAGCTCGTGGAGTCACCGATAGACTGCCACATGCCGGACCCTCGCAGTTTCTCGACCGCGAGCATCTCGATCATGCTGGGAGCAGGCGCGGGCCAGCGGCTCGCGAGGTAAAAGCTCATGCGCCGGTCCGACTGCACCAACACAATCTGCGGAGAATCCAATCCCGGGGCGGCGGTCGGCCGGTTGAAGCGCAGTGAGGCCGCGATGGGATCCGCAACGCCATTGCCCTTCTGCATCGGGGCCGCGCGCAAGTAGTAGACCTGGTCCGGTCGCGCGTCACTGTGGAACAACCCCGTGCACCCGGCGAGCATCGCCGCCAAAGCCATGAACAACCACCGCGCTCGTTTCACCGTGGAATCTCCACGCCCTGTTGTTTCTGTTGGTAGAGGAGTTGAGAGGGGTTCTCACGCAAGCTCGTGCTCAGCGAACGGATCTCCTCCGCCGCAGCCCGACCCTCGCGCAGGAAGCGCTCCAGCTCGGGCAGGCCATCGCGTGTGAACGAGCGGATATCCTGGCGATTGTCGGCAATGATCTTGTCGACGGCGTCGGTTGCCCGCGCCAGGTTGTCCGCAACGGAGTGCAGCCGCTGTAGGGTGGCTTCTATATCCGGCGCCGAGGTATCGAGCACGCCGTGCAACTCCTTCGCCGAAGAGCTGATCTCGGCCGTCGCCGAGCGCAGATCGCCCAACAAAGCATTCAGCTGGTGCAGCGTGTCCGGCAGCCCGACACTGGCCTTGTTGATATTGTCGAGAGCGCTCGAGAGCGACGCCAGATTGTTGTCGCTCAGCAGTCGATCCGCACGCTCTATGAGGTCGGCCGTGGCCGTCGCGAGGTCGGGCAGACTCTGCAGAAATGCCTGCAGGCGCGACGGACCGGCGCGGATGACGGGATACTTATAGCTCGGCACGAGCGGCAATTCGCGATGCCCGGGCCGGTGCCGCAGCAGGTCGATGTAAAGCAGTCCGGTGACACCTTGGAGCGAGAGCTCGGCCACGGTCATATCGGAAATAGGGGTTGATGCGTCGATATCCACGACGACCATGACGCGGCTCGAGTCGCGTGGATCGATTCGCATATCCGCGACCCGTCCAACACTCACGCCGAGATAGCGTACGGCAGCGCCGCGCTCCAGCCCGCTCACGGTCCCGTCGAAATACACCTCGTAGCGGTTGTAATTGCGATGCTCGCGGGTATCGGTATACCAATAGACAAAGAGCGCTCCGATGAGCGTCACGAGCAGCACAAAGGCGCCGACCGCCGCGTAGTTCGCGCTACGTTCCATGTTTGCCCTGGTCCACGAGTCCGGGCAGTCGCTCGCGGGCACGCTCACCGTGGAAATACGACTGTATCCACGGGTGCGGGTTGTTGACGATACCTTCGAGCGTATCAACCTCCATATGGCGGTCTACGATCACCCCGACACGATTGCAGGTACGAAAGATCGTGTCTAGATCGTGCGTGATCATGATGACGGTGAGCCGCAGTTGTTTCTGCAAATACAGGATCAACTCGTCGAATTCGGCAGCGCTGATCGGATCGAGCCCCGAGGTCGGCTCATCGAGGAACAGCAGCTTCGGATCGAGCGCCAGGGCGCGCGCCAGGGCGGCCCGCTTGATCATGCCACCCGAGAGTTGCGAGGGATATTTATCCCCGGCATCCGCCGGGAGGCCCGCGAGCAGGATCTTGAGCATTGCGAGCTCGCAGCGCGCCGCAGGTGCGATATCCACGTGCTCGATCATCGGCAATTCCACGTTCTCACGGACAGTGAGCGAGGAGTAGAGCGCGCCCTGCTGGAAAGTGACGCCGTAACGCGCCTTCACCTCGAACAACTGGCTCGAGCTCATCCGGGTAATGTCACTGCCGTCGATCCGGATGATGCCTGCCTGCGGTCGCTGCAGCCCCAAGATGCTGCGCAACAGGACGGATTTCCCGGTCCCCGAACCGCCGACGATGCCGAATACCTCGTCCTCACGCACTTCCATGTTGAGACCGTCGTGGACCAGTTGCGTCCCGAACCGGTTGACCAACCCGATCACTTCGAGGACCGGGTAGATCAAACGTGCAGCTCCAGGAACAGCACCGCGAACAGGGCGTCAGCAAAAATCACCAGAAAGATCGCCTGCACGACCGCGAGCGTGGTCAGGCGGCCGAGCTCGCGCGAGGAATCACGCACCTGCATGCCGCGATAGCAACCAGCCATGGCGATGAGGGTTGCGAAGACCGGCGCCTTGATGACGCCAACCCAGAAGGTCGTGGAAGTGATCGCGTCCTGGGCCCGCGTTGCGAATTGCGTCAAGGGGATATCGAGTAGAAAACGGCACAGCAGGGCGCCGCCGCCGAGGCCGATGATATCCGCAAGGATCGTCAAAAGCGGCAGCGCAATAATGAGTCCGAGGATGCGGGGCAACACGAGAGCTTCGAACGGGTCCACGCCGGTAGCGTAAAGAGCGTCAACCTCCTCGTTGAGCTTCATCGAGCCAATCTCGGCAGCGAAGGCACTCCCGGAGCGACCGGCCACAATGATCGAAGTCAGCAGGACGCCGAGCTCGCGCAGCACCCCGATGGTCACCAGATCGACCACAAAAATGACCGCACCAAAAGTGCGCAGTTGCTGCGCGCCCATGTACGCGATGATGACGCTGATCAGGAAGGCGATGAGCGACACGATAGGTATGGCGGTAATGCCCGTGTCATACACGTGTCGGGCAATCGAGATGGGTCGCAGACGCTTCCAGCTCATCAGGCCGCGAACAGCGGTGATACTCATACGGCCGAGGAAAGCGAGGTCGCGCACCAGATCGCCTCCGTAGAACACCGCGTGACGCCCGAGGAACTCGAGCGAGCGGATGGCGGGGACCTCGAGCTCCTCGATCGGGCTCAGCGGAATTTTCCGCTTTTGTTGCGAGCAGGGTGGACTCTCGCCCTTCAACGTCTGATCGACGAGGCGCAGCTGATCCGGAGGCGCCTCTTTGAAGACTACTTCGGTGCCGGCGACCTGCGCCTGCCGGATGAATTCATGCAGACGCCAGGCCCCGGAGAGATCCAGCACGCTTAATCGAGCGGTCGAGATCTCCACCCGCCGGGTACCGGCCAGGTCTATAGTCGCCAGGGCACTGTCGAGCTCTGCGAAACGCAACGCACGCCACTCGCCGGTGAGCTCGAGCTCCAGCGCTCCTTGAGATTGCCGGACCTCGAGCATCCCGCGATTGCTGGGGTGCGTCTGCGACACGCGCTACCGCTTTGCGTACAAGTGGGCCTCCAGGAACCACAGGTTCTTGTCAGTTTCCCGCGAGACTCCCGTCAACAGATCCGACGTGCCGGCGTCACCAGTCTTCGCTGACTCGTCGATGCCCGCCCGGACCTTCCTGCCGAAGTCGGCCAATACAGCGGAAAGCGCCTCCACGTGGGTCACGCCGTCGGTGATGTCCTCCGGGTAGGGCTTCAACGAGGTCCAGCGTGCGACCGAGACGAGCGTTCCATGGGCGGTACCGCCAAGCGCTGTCACGCGCTCAGCAATCGTGTCGATCTGGTCCTCGACGGTCTCTGCAACCTTGTCGAACAGCTCGTGCAAAGCAATGAAATTCGGGCCTTTGACATTCCAGTGGGCGTACTTCGCCTGGGTCTGGAGATCGATTGCATCCGCCAGCCGCGCGTTGAGCAGCTCGATGGACCTGGCGCGTGTCGCGGGGGGCAGATCATTTCTGGTATCGAACATAGCTACCTCCATTTGTTGGGGGCAGTCTAAGGGTCCCCCGCGCGCCGCAGCCAATCGGCTGTTCGGATCGGGATCATAAACGAGGTCTATCGGGGAAGCGTGCTCAGGTGTCGTCGCGATAGCGCCGCAGGCGGGCAGCGGCGAAGCCGCAGGCCGCCGTGAAGAGGACCCCGAGCCACAGGTCGATGTTGGTGAACGCCGGACCGACATGGACCCTGTCGTAGATTGAGGGAATCGACGCGATCGCTGCGCGACCTACCCCGGTGAGAGACCCGATGACCGCGGGCTCCAGGTGGAGGTCTCCCCAGATCCCGTCACCCCGATAGGCGAGCAGACTGCTCAGGTGGTGGGTGCCGAAGGTGACCCGCTCGAAGATGATGATGAGCAGCGGGACAACCGTCACCCACATGAGTGGGTTACGCCGCAACCCGGCCGACGCGACCACCAGGATCCCTACGAACGGCGCGTACCACAGGATGGAGATCACCAGCCCGAGGAACATCAGTGCCTGGGTCTTGAGGAACGCCACCGTGTCCCACAGCACCAGCTCCGGAGCATGGCTCAGTACGGCGCGCAGGTCCCAGATCGCGGTAAAGAGCAGGTCGGTGACCAGCGCAATCACATACGTTCCGAAGGGCACGACGACCAGGCCGACGAACATTTTGGCGGCCACCGTCAGCCCGTCGCCAACCGGAAGCGACTTCCAGAACAGGATGCTGCGGTCCTTGCGCTCGGCATACAGGCAGTCGAGCAGGTAAAAATTCAACACCAGGATCATGACCAGGTAGTGAGGAATGGTGAGTCCCCACTGTGCCAGGGCAAACAAGATGCTCTTGATCTGGGGGTCCAGCCATTCCCCGGAGTCCGTCGGGTCGATCTGCATGGCGCCGTGAGTCCATAGCGCACCGATCAGCAGCAGACCCATGACAGACAACGGGGCGACCCACAGCGAGCGGTGCTCCCAGAACTCGCGCCGCACCAATGTGTGGAACGCGCGCAGGTGTGGATTGGTGGCGATCCACGTCTTGAGGGCCGGTGCGCGCGCGGTCGTAGGGATGGCCGTGGGAGTGCTCACGCCGCCTTCTCCATCTTGGCAACGAACAGATCCGCGATAGAGGGAGTGCGCAACTCTCCTAGCGGGGCGAGCTCCGCCGCTGTGCGCCCTTCGAAGATCATCACGACACGTCCGAACACCTCGCGCTCGTAGAACGGCAGAAATGCCTGTGCGCGTGTGACGTTGTCGGGTGTTACTGTGACTTGGAGGTAGCGATCCGCGAGGCTTTCAACAGAGCTGTCCAGCACGACACGCCCATGCTTGATGAACAGGACGTCGGTAAAGAGGTTCTCGATCTCTTCGACCTGGTGAGTCGTGACGAGGATCGTCCGCTCTTTGTCGAAGTAATCATTCAGCAGCGTGTCGTAGAACTGCCTCCGGTACAGGAGGTCGAGGCCGAGAGTCGGCTCATCCAACACCAACAACCTCGCATCGATCGCGAGAGTCAACGCAAGGTGTAACTGCGTGACCATGCCTTTCGACAGCTCGCGCACGCGACTGCGCATGCGGATATCGGTCCGACGCAGGAACTCCGTGGCCCGAGCGCGATTGAACCGCGTGTGTACGCCCTCGACGAGATCGAGTGCCTGGCTGACACGCAACCATCTTGGTAGCACGGCGACATCGGCAATGAACGACACATCGCGCATCAGCTCATCGCGGCGTGAGCGCGGGTCGAGTCCCAACACCCGCAGCTCACCTTGAAAATGGGTCAGGCCCAGAATGGCCTTGAGCGCAGTCGTCTTGCCGGCGCCGTTGGGGCCGATCAGGCCGACGATGCGGCCCGAGCCGACCGTGAAGCTCACATCCTCCAGCGCAGGGGACGTGTGATAAAGCTTCCGCAGACCACGCGCTTCAATTACTGCTGTCATTACCTTGACCCGGCGTGGAAGGGAATGGTGCCGTAGGCGCAGTTGCTCCATTACGTAGCAACTCGGTGGTCGACAGTCCCAGGCGTTGGATGGTCGCGTAGACTTTCGGCCATTCCTCTTCGAGGAAGCGCTGCCGTTCGTCCTTCATCAGGGCGTTGCGCGCCCCGACACTCACGAACATCCCCAACCCGCGCCGTTTCTCGACTAGCTGCTCGTCGACGAGCTGCTGATACCCCTTCAGAACCGTCAGCGGATTCAACCGGAACTCCGCGGCGACGTTGCGGACTGACGGCAGCGGGTCACCTTCCTTCAGCACTCCCTCCAGGATCATCGCGACCACCCGGTCCCGCAGTTGCCGGTAAATCGGCAGGCTGTCATCCCACTGCGGGTCCATCGGGTCTCGGCTTAGCACTCTGTGACGGAAGATTAGCGGACTAATCTACCAAAACAGCAGGCTCAGGCTGGCCAAACCAAGCGTGGGCGGGCTCGACCGACAGCTTCGCCACCCAGGGGGCCGGGGTGGTGTAGCCGCTGTCCGTATGAACCACTGCGGTGTCGTGCAGGAAGGCCACGCTTCCCAGGGTCGTGATCACGACCGCCGCAGCACCGCAACTCAGAACCTTCAACCCATTGTTTAACAAGGCATTCATGTTCGCTGTCTCCCGTACTGGATCGGCCGATCTGCACTATGCAGGTCGCCGTCGTCATGGTGTTATATATAACTACATCACTAGATGAGTGTCAAGGCAGCTCAGTCAAAATTTTTGCGGGAAGCGGGAAAGACCTCATCGGCCGGCCGTTCCCGGCCAGGGCTGCCGTCCACCGGGATCAGATGCGCCCGGTTGTTCACTCAGATGCAGCGACGAGGCCGGACGTTTGTGCCTGACTCTGGATTGACGTCCGGGAATCGGGGCGCTCGACAGGGAAGCCGCCAATGAGGGGAGCGCGCCGGGGGGGTGCGGCGCGCGGGTGAGGCGCGTACAGTTAGGGTCGATGGACCTTGAAGACGACGGCGAGTTGATGCTGCGTTACGCGCGTGGCGACCTGCGCGCTTTCGAGGTGCTTTATCAGCACCACCGGGGCGGGCTCTACCGCTACTTATCGCGGCACACGCGCAATCCAGAAGCCGCCAACGATCTGTTCCAGGAAGTCTGGAGCAAGGTCATCGCGAGTCGCGATCGTTACGAGCCGCGCGCGAAATTCCAGACGTTCTTGTATCGGATCGCGCACAACTGCTTCGTCGACTACTGCCGGCGCGCGTCCGTTCGCGCGGAAGTCAGCGGCGGCGACGCTGAGGAGGATTGGCAAACATCCCTGCCG